>Ga0115005_10000240_pt1 | contig 41623 bp, 38 predicted proteins | sample ArcOceMetagenome_FD_87163 | JGI IMG/M metagenome (GOLD analysis project Ga0115005, IMG submission 87163) | Marine eukaryotic phytoplankton communities from Arctic Ocean - Arctic Ocean - Greenland ARC118M Metagenome | ecosystem: Environmental > Aquatic > Marine > Oceanic | place: Arctic Ocean... | reverse complement strand
TTCGAGATCATGTATCAAGATCGGATTTAACAATGCGTTCAGCCATTTACACAAAATATTGTACAGTCTCGGCTTCATGGAAAGCACAATAAATGGCGCTAACTCTGATTACGCTCCATTTAATTTATATCGATGAGGCTAATCGAGCACTCTGCGACCTATCAAGGCTGATGGAAGAAAACAAAGCTGTTGAAATATTTGCCGTCTAAAAAAGTAATAAAAGAGTATTCATGGACAGAATAGTATCACCACCCAAATCTGAATTTAGTAAGCTTCGCCAACCTCTAACCACCGGTGAAATGCGCGTATTCGACTTTTTCGATGAGCACTTAGCGCCTGAGTGGGAAATTTACCTCCAACCACATCTAAATGGTCTAAAGCCTGACTTTGTTCTGCTTAACCCAAATGTAGGGATCGCAGTGTTTGAGGTGAAAGATTGGAACCTAGACGCGGTTTCGTATTCAGTTGAAAAACGCCCTAATAATAATGGTGCGCCAAAGTTGCTCGGAAGAAAGGATGGCAAGACTTTCTCAATGCAAAAAGACAACCCGATAGAAAAGGTAGTACGTTACAAGAAAGAGTTGTTTGAACTCTACTGCCCTCGCCTTCAAAAAGGAGCCGGTTTTGCAGTTATTACTGCTGGCGTAATCTTTCCTTTCGCTTCAGATGATCGGGTAAGAGCATTATTTGAAGAAAGCTTGCGATATCGCGTGCCCGAAGCCTTCCGCAAATACAATCCATTGTCAGGTGGGGACTCATTAGCAAGAGGCTCTTTGGAAGATGTATTTCCTGAGGGTACGCGAAAGCAGTCTTATAAAATGAATGCAACGTTCGCTGATGACATAAGAAACTGGCTCGTTGAACCAGATTCATCTGCCACTCAGCGTCGACCTATAGAATTGGATGCAAATCAGAAAGCATTGGTAACGTCTCGAACAAAGTCGGGCTATAGACGGATTAAAGGAGCAGCCGGTTCTGGCAAGTCCTTAGTGCTAGCGGCACGAGCTGCTGAGTTAGTAAGTGAAGGTAGACGAGTACTGGTTGTAACGTTCAACATTACTTTGATTCATTACCTTATGGACATCGCCGTTCGATGGCCTAACAAAACTGGTAACACAAGAAAACAGGTCGTATGGCTGAACTTTCACTCTTGGTGCCGACGTATATGTGAAGAAGCAGATTGTGAAGAGGAATATAAAGCACTTTGGAGCAATGAAGAGGATATGCAAAAAGTGCTATCAGAACTATTGCCGGGATTGGTTGAGCGAATACTAAACACAGACCCCGACATTGAAAAGTTTGACGCTGTTCTAGTTGATGAGGGACAGGATTTTATGCCTTCGTGGTGGAGCGTGTTACGCAAAATATGTAAGCCAGATGGCGAAATGCTGTTGGTCGCTGACGCTACACAAGATATTTATGAGACGGCAAGCTCTTGGACAGATGAAGCAATGAAAGGGGCAGGTTTTGCTGGTTCGTGGGCTGAGCTCCCAGTAAGTTATCGATTGCCTCAAGAAGCACTTAAGATAGCAAGCTCCTTTGCTGAAACCTACCTCCCTGGAAAAGATACGGCTTTACCCGTGAGAGAGCAGTCTGCTCTTGAGTTAGAACCAACACACTTGAAATGGGTACAAGTTACGGAACAAAACGCTGCGGCAGCTTGCGTTTATGAAGTTTTGGAACTTTTCTCACAAAACACCCTAAGCAATATGTCGATCAGTGATGCGACATTTCTCTGCGGAACTCGAAAGTTAGGCTTCGAATTCGTTAAAGCTATGGGTAGTAAAGGAATAAAAACTGTACACACATTTGATGCTGATGACAAAGAATCAAGACGACAAAAAGTCGGATTTTATATGGGTGATGCACGAGAGAAGGCGACTACTCTGCATAGCTTTAAAGGATGGGAAGCTCGCATTTTGGTCGTATATGTAGGCGGCAAGATTAACAGGAAAAATCTTGCACTAATTTATGCAGGTCTCACTAGGCTAAAAAGAAGTGCTAATGGCAGCTGCTTAACTATCGTATCATCTATACCCGAACTGGCAGTGTTTGGGAAGGAATGGGCTTCTTTTGAGGATCACACACAGAACTAACATTTTGTTGTTCAAGTCTGACTTAGTGAAGAGCCACATACCCTCAAAGTTATAGACGACTACTATAGCGCTAACAATATCGCCTACTTTAATAGAAACCTATTCCTCATCATCAGAGTCTTTTTTAAATAAAAAGCCAATACCTAAAATGATAACCGCGGTAAGGAAGGCGAAAGGAATCATTAAGCCAGATTCAAGAATTTGAGTAAGATAGTCCATAATGAAACCTCAGATAGTAAGTTTTGATTGAGCTACAAGCTTTATTGCTCTTCTGGCTCTCGATGGATGGCGTTTTGCTTACGACGCTATTTCTTGTTTTTGGACCCGGTGGGTTTGATGTCTTTAAACTGCTGCATAGATTTCCACAAAGCCCTCTGAGTTTCTTTTCGGTGCAGAGCAAGTCGCACAATGCCGTCTTTATCAAACTCAATATGCTGCAAGTCGACAGAATGCTCTTTATCTTTGTTTGTCATAAAATATTACCCCTGATGGAATTGGACAGAAGACCCCATGGTTCTCTTCAAAACCTACAATAATGCAATCTTATAATCGCGCTACTTTATGTCTGTTCCTTTGAGTCTTCTCTATCAAATCGTTGTATCTGAGTCGCTATGTTAAGCTTCGCGGAATACTTCAATTGCTCTTTCTCGCAAGTCCAGATGTGACGCAAAATATCGGCATACCTAGGGTTTGTTTGGGAAAGTTGTTTGAGCGCTGAAGCACAAAGCTCTAACGTTAACGAGTCATGGTTTACCATTGTTCCTGTAGCGGTGTAGATCATAGATTCAGATAATGTGACGGTTTTGCCTATATCGTGAAGAAGCGCGCCAACAATACCTAAAGCCTTTTCATCTTTTCTACCCACCATGTTTTTCGCAAATAACTCAGCTACCCGGATGCTGTGTCTTAACAAGCCACCAATATAGTTATGGTGATAATTTAAGCTTGCTGGGTTTCGAAGAAATGGCACCATTATTCGGCTTTGAGTCAAAGTATGCGCAACGAAGCGTCTTAACGCCTCATACTCAATGCAATCTACTATTTTAACCAAACGCGCAACATCTTCATGATTCGCAGATGCATCTCTAGGAATTAAGCGTATATGTCTGTACTTTTCTGGAATTTCATCAACAGCATAGATAAAGACAGCAACATATACCTCACCAACGGTTGTTTTAACTTTCGTTGCTTCAACATGAACAAATCCAAAGTGAGAAAAGTGTTTTGTATCGCAATCAATTTGTGTGGCTATTATCTCAAACTGGGTAAATGCATCCATTAACGTAATCACCCAATACGGTCTACCATGCTGGTTAAACCTAACTACGAAACCAGCCATGCAGTAAAAACCTTTAAAACGAGAAAGTTTTTTCGCTTCTGAAAGCTCCGGCTGCAATGAATCAATTTTCATCGTTCTGCCCTCTTTGTTGATACCAGTATAAGACTCGACCTAATTCACCTTTACAGTGTATTAAGTGCTAAAACTATAAGTTCTGGCTGTTCTCAGATAGAACGTTTGAAAGTAGTTGCTCGAACGCAGAACCATCTCTTCGAGTGAGGTTTGGTACGTAGCGACTGTAAATCTCAAATAGCATTTTTGTGTTTGCGTGACCCATTTGACGCGCTATCCATTCGGGCGCTTCGCCTGATGCTAACCACAACGTTGCAGCGGTATGGCGAGTTTCGTATGGCCTACGGTATTCCATACCGATTTTTTTTAACGTAGGTTTCCAAACCCGATCTCTTACATTGCCATGATCTAACGGGTTACCTTGGGAATTCGGAAATACAAATTTCCCATCTCCAGAAACCTCGAACTGGTTTTGAAGCGCTTCCTTGACCAATGTCGACATTTGAATGTCGCGCATGGACCCACGAGTTTTGGTTGAGTCCATTCGCCCTTGTACAAACGTCTCTCTGATACTTATCGTGCCCAAATCAAAATCAACGTATTTCCACATTAGGCCATCAATTTCAGCGGTTCTCATGCCAGTAAAAAAACGTACTGTGTAGTAATTCCGAAAGTCGACACGCACTGTTTTCAAGAAGGTAAGCACTTGTTCTAGTGAAAATGGATTAACATCTCGCCGGTCTACACGAAGCGGTGCAATATTTTCAAATTGGCAGCGGAAACCAAACCTGTCAGCCGCCTCGCGTAAAATCATTCGAAGTGGTGTCATGATGTGGTTTACAAAGTCGGTTGAAAGTTGAGTACCATCAGCTTTTGGCTGCATCAGTTTGGCGCGGTATTTCAAAATAGTCGGGCGGTCTATTTCGCTAACATCAAAACCCGCAAACTCTTTAGTGAGATACGAGAATACATAAATTCTCATGCTATTAACGTAGCTCTGCTTCCAACGTACCTCGTTTTCAGAAAACCACTCCTGGGCAAAGTCTTCAAACGCCCTATTATTGTGCCCTTGAAGCGCGTTAGACGCTTTTTGGTACGTAGCCAACATCGCTCGCTTTATGCGGCTTGCCTGTTCATCTTCTTTAACAAAATTTGAAGCCTTTTTTGAATCGGGAAAGTAATCGCTGTACACAAAGCATTTTAAGCGAATATCTGACTCAATTTGCTTAAGTAGCTTTTCAAGCTTCTTCCTGTTAGCCCGGGTATCTGGCAATGCAGTTTGCTCTCTACATCGTGTATTTAAATATCTGAAATCAAGATAAAGCTTAGATTCACGAACATTGATACTACCCATGACACACTCTCCCAGATGCCATGGGAATGTATGTAGCGTTGCGAACAGCACTTTCATACAAATACGCTTCTACCTCTTCCCAAATGTATAGAATTTTTCTACCATTGAATGGTCGAATGTAATGCTTACCTTCGATGAAAATTGAGTCTCGCAGCTCCGCATTGATATAGTTGGCGCTAAACTTAATTCGGGCTGAGAGCTCTTTTGCTGTGAGTAACGTTTGTATCATAAAGGCCTCCTTTGACCTGTTTTCGTCTTCACAAGACAAATATACAAGTCATTTTTCGTCTTATCAAGACAATTTTGTATATTTTTTGGTAACCGTATTTTGATTAAGTACAAGATTAGAGAGCTGCTAAAACAGAAATCCGAACAAGAAGGCAGAAAAATAACGCTTTCTTTTTTAGCTAATGAGGTGGGTATTCAAAGCTCAGCCATGAGTAAAATAGCCAATAACACTGGCTATCACACCAGCATCACGACGCTGGAAGCTTTGTGTAAATTCTTTGATTGTAAGATTGAGGATGTGATTGAGTATGTTCCGGATTAAGACCGCGAATTCAACTTCGAAGTGTCCCATCAACTGAATTAATTAGCCTTTCTCAAGTCATTGGACACTGCAACAGCTTGCTCAAAACAAAAGCACTCTCTCAGTCTGGCATTCAAAGTCCACTCCACTTGTGAACATTGCTTAGGTATTTTGATAACATGCTACTCTTAGCCTTTGCGACTTCATCCACGCTTGTTGCCGGCACTTTTTATATCGGATATCGCTTTATTTTCAACTCAACAAGCCTGACATTCACGCCTGTGCATGCTTACCAAAAATAGTTCCTTCTTGTCGACGATGACGGGCGACACTTTATGCCAAGCAGTTTAAAATAATTACACGCTCGACGTGACAGCCTCAACAGTATTTGTGCCGACCTCGACGCTGCTGTTTATCAAGTTTGCCACCTGATAGTTTATCGCATTGCAAACATCCATTAACCCAATCATGGCCTACCGAATGAACGATAATTTTACCAACATCAACTATTTACTCTGAACTCACACTTTTGCTCTAAACCAAACTCTACAAAAATTAGGATCCTATCAATTATCTCAAACTCAGCAGCATGATAGCGTCGCTTTGAAGCTTTGACCTGAACGACTTTGAGTTGGTAATGACTACCTCGAATTCTGTTTTTCCTAACTTCGCGATTGATAGTTCCATTACTCTTTTTCAGGTGTTTCTCAATTTCTAGATAACTGAAAACATTCGCGTAAGCAGGTCTATATCTGGTATGTTTACCTTTGGGTCAACTGCTTGTAACTCATATTAATAATTCTATTATTTGACCAAATTGGAATACCAACGACCGGCAGTTGATCGTTTCATCACCGGGTAACAGCGAGTGCTGTACTTATTATCTGAGTTTGCATATTTAAATTAAGGAAAATGACCATGAACGCTGTATATAGAGTAGACTTTGAATATATAAATGCTATCTATCAACTTGGTATGCGAGAAATGCTTAAAAGAACTATGGGATTACATGTCGAAGATAATACCATAAGCTCTATATCTGAAAGTATGTCTTTAGAACCAACGGCAATAGTTTCAAAAAAGAATAAAGCTAACATTATAGAGGTTACCGATATAATCAATAGCTCATCGATCACAAAAGGGTTCATACTGTCGCCAGCAGATTTTCAGAGCATACTTTATAGAGGATACTTTATCCTCAAAGCTGGTGAAAATAATGATAAAAAAGAGCTCAAAAGCAAAGCGATAGAAAACTTTTTTACTGATTTGGTTAATGAAATTTGGTACCAATTTGAAATTCAAGGTAGCGTAACGCTTGATGATATTTCCCATAAAATACCGCTAAGCCTGAACTACAAATTCAAAGAGTTAGACAGTGCTTTTATCAATCAATTTATAAGATTTATTTATTGGAGACTAGAACACCAAGAGATGTTTGATGACGATTTAGTTTCAAGAGAAGAGGTTTTAGAAATGATAGAAGACCGAGACCTATATCTAGGAGATTGTAACTAGTTTTTATGCCTGACACAATTTGTTCTAAATACTGTTAAAAATTGGCAGGTGAAGGTAGTTGAAAAAAAGTGACTTGTTTATTTCTACAGAAGCTCCAAAACTTAGATTCACGACATAATAATTTTTTAAAAAAATAACTTAAAACTTAACACACTGTTATGGAATTTAACTGAACGGAGTAATTCCATGACATCTTATAAATCTAATAGTAAGCAAGTTGAAGTACAAGGCCAGATCTACGATAGCTTGTCCGCAGCAGCCAGAGCCATCGGATTAAATAGCGATAAAGTGCTAGAGCGAATCCGCTGCGGATGGAACATCTATGAAGCGCTTGAAATTGTTGAACGAAAATTACCATCTTTAAACTATCAAAGCCGTATTGAGGAATTCGCTGCCCAAGAGAAAATTAAACCCGGTAGTGTAGGAAAACGGCTTTCCTTAAGACGAAAACGGATTAGAGAGTGGCTTAACCTGCCGGGCCACTCCCCTACTCGTCATAGCAATGCATTAATTGTCATAGATTCAGAAGGGCGTACTTTTAGTAGCTTAAAAGAAGCTACTGCCAAAAAAGGCATGCACCGCTCAACATTAAAAAACGGCGGATTGAAGCTTGTAAAAGTGAAGAAATACGCCTTTGAGTCGGAAATGTCTATTTCCGCCGAATCCATCTTACTTTTATGCGCTCATCCGAATTTACGGTTAAAAGATGACTTATTTTCTTCTAATGGCCACTACATACTTTTAGATAATCAAGTGCGCCTGCATTTGTTTTTCCGGAATACTGGGAATAGTGAATTTATTGCATTTGCATCGATTGATGGCGTCACGTTATTTGGTGTTCACTGCGCAGTAAACGGCTACGGCATACTTTCAAGCAGCATATTGTTTCGTAACGCATCTTCGCTAAAAGCTTATGAAAAAACAGCATTGCACAATTTAATGCGTGGTTGTGCGAAGCAGAGTTGGGAAATGTTCTTGCATGACTTTGCTAAATACAAAATGCCATAGTAAGAAAACTTCATGGATTTTTAATGGCAAATAACAAGGGAGTGAAACCTCGACTTGGTCACGAGTGGTCACGAATTGTGACCACGCGTGACCATCCTGACAGGATTCATCTATTCTCAAAAGAAAAAACAAAACGAAGCAGGAACTCAGAAAAAACTGCGCAAAACCGATTAATTCAAAGCTGGCAATAGGTTAGGAAACTTAGATATTTTAAGAATGGGGCTGGAAAAAGTTTTTAGAAGAAAAATAGATGGTGCGTCTACCCTGATTCGAACAGGGGACCTCTACCATGTCAAGGTAGCGCTCTAACCAACTGAGCTATAGACGCATTACATGTTGCTAAACCAAAAAGGTCTGCGAATGCCTAACAACGCCGCGTATAATACTTAGCGCAGGCACCACCTGCAAGGAAAACTTCACAAAACAACGTTCAAGTGACTAATTTGACAGCAATTCGATTGTTTTTTAGTGGTTTGGGGGGTTATTTATCTCATCTTAAAAGGTAATGGTTTAATTGAGTCAACCAGCGTGCCGTCATTTACTGCGCGCATAAAGTACTCCCCTAACCTGTCAGTTTCTTGCAGCACTGTTTGCCAGTACTTAATTCGGGTGTCTGCATCAAGAACTTCAAAATCCTTCCGGTCAGGTATTTTACTGTAGGGTAAATTAGCAACAAACGAGGCTGACGGAACTAGCATAACCACGTTGTCGTAGCTAGATTGATGAGGCACTCTGCCTTTTAATCCCTTATCAAACCAACCAGGGATGGGCTTATCGTAAAAGTGAGGATATAAAACTAAGCCTTCATCGGGCCCAAATGACAGATCAAAATGATAATCTACTATCCCACCATCTCTATACATCCCAGGTGGGGCCCCCTCAATATTTTGAACCCCCTCAATAACAACTGGAATAGAGCCAGATGCCAATAAAGCACTGTGGATATTTCCGTGCGTTAAATCGTGGTACTTCGTGGGCAGCGCGTAAGGGTCTTTTATGGCAAAATTTGTATCGGGTGTAGAGAAAACGTATCGCGTATATAAGCGAGAAAGGTTCTTCCTATTTACCGTATTAGCCGCAGCACTCATTGCAAGCCCTGAAAGCTGTCTGAATTTGCTTTCAAAGCGAGTGGCACCTAGGCACTTTGCTACAATAAGATGAGCTTTGAAGCGAGGATTAGACAAGACCTCTTGCTTACCTTTCTCATCTACCATTTCTTTCAACAGGTCTTCTGCTTTAGCAGTAATTTCTCTTGGCGTTGGTTTTTCACTGTACGTGGTGGTTGAATAAGATGATGCAAGGCGGTTAATTGCAGCAAGAGGATCGTTTTGCACCGCGCATATTGCGCGAAACGCGCCAGCAGATGAACCTACAACGTGAATCTGATGTTCGATGTTGGCAAACCACTCAGGAAACAGTACACGGTCTAAACCTGCAAGAGAAAACCATTTTGGTCCACCAGAAGCGCCTAAAAAGTAATTAAATAATTCCGGACGAAAGCCGTTTTTCATAATTACTTCACGTGCTTTTTTGCCTGCATATATGTCTAACGGTGCCACTTAAATTCCTTGCTGCTAACGGGTGAAAACCCGCTGTTTTGTCTATTCCGATGGAATTTAACAGCAAAAAGGGTAAAAGTAACTGTCAAAGCCTTTTCTTATGTGCTGTTCAGACCACACTAGTAACGGCCTATGCTTGATAAACTAAGGGGTAAGCGCTTCTATCACTTTTAGAAATACGCGATACTCATCATCAGTGATATTTTCGAGTCGCTTGTTTTGCCATTCCACTACGCGAGGAATTATCTGCTCATACATTGCTTTTCCCTCTTTTGATAGCGCGATTAGGCTAGACCTTTTGTCCTTTTTACTCAGCCTTTTTTTCACCACGCCATTCTTATTTAACCGTTCTATTGCACGAGAAACCTGCACTTTATCCAAGCGGGTAGCATGGGCTATCTCTTTCGCCGTTTTATACTTACTTTGAGAGCCCTCTAGGCATGCACCGAGCGTTGCCATAACACGCCACTCAGGCATTGTAAGTTGATAGGCCTCATATTCTCTCGCAAGAGAGCCGCTTAGATCGCTAGCCAACATTGCGACTTTGTAGGCAAGCATGTCATTTAACTGCACCTCGTTACTCCTGATTTTTATAAAACGACTAATATTTGCGTATGTTTCGTACACAATAATTAAGCTCTAAAGCCCTACCACTAAAAGGTTAACAGTGTTGCAGTTTTAAAGCGCTTCTATGCCTTTGTTTTTAGCAATGTATTTATTACTAGCGCGCTTATGATTGATACCTTTGTAAACCTTGCTTACCAAAACGTTAATTATACGAAAAAACTGCGCTACCACCTTTATTGATTTACATTTCATTTACCTCTAGCCTAGTTCATATAGTTTCATTTGTAACTAATTTCAGCGCATAGCTGCCTTCGAGACCTAATAGTGGAAAGCTTTATGGAAAACTTATCGTATTTAACCGGGTTTAATAACGAACATGAAACCGAAGCCTTGCCTGGGGCGCTGCCTAAAGGGCAATTCAGCCCACAGAAGGTAAACTATAAGCTTTACGCTGAGCAGTTCAGCAGCACTGCTTTCACTGCACCCAGAGCCGAAAACCGCCGAAGCTGGACATACCGACTTCGACCTTCTATCGCCATGGGAGACTTTACAAAAATAGACAACGGCTTAGTGCGCACAGCACCCGAGACAGACATTCCCTGTCCTCCTAATGTGCTTAGATGGGACCCTATTCCGCTTCCACAGCAAGATACTGATTTTGTTGATTCTCTCGTTACCATTGCCACCAATGGCGATGCCAAAACTCAAGTAGGAATGGGCATTCACTGCTACAGTGCCAACGCCAATATGCAAAATCGCGTGTTTTATTCATCGGACGGTGAAATGCTTTTCGTCCCCCAGCTTGGCAAGATGGAAATTACGACAGAATTTGGAAAGCTACACCTATCGGTAGGTGAAATTGCGGTTATTCCCCGCGGCGTGCGCTTTGCTATCAATCCGCTAGATGGTCCCATACGAGGTTATATTTGTGAAAACTACGGGCACCCTTTTGTTTTACCCGAACGCGGCCCTGTTGGCGCAAATGGCTACGCTAACCAAAGAGATTTTTGCTATCCCACCGCATGGTTTGAGGACAACGATACGCCGCATATTATGATAAATAAATTCTGTGGCAATCTGTTTGAAGCACAGCTCGACCATTCACCTTTCGACGTCGTGGCATGGGTAGGAAATTCTGCGCCTTATAAGTACGATCTTTCGCGGTTTAACGTTATGAACACCGTAAGTTTTGATCACCCCGACCCCTCTATATTTACCGTACTTACGTCACCTTCAGAACTTGAGGGCACGGCAAACGTAGATTTTGTAATTTTTCCGCCTAGGTGGATGGTTGCAGAACATACATTCCGCCCGCCTTACTATCATAGAAATATAATGAGCGAGTTTATGGGGTTAATTGAGGGAATGTATGACGCCAAAGAACACGGTTTTGTACCAGGGGGCATGAGCCTACACAACTGCATGACGCCTCACGGTCCGGAAGCAGAAGTCTTTGAAAAAGCGTCCAATGCTTCTCTTTCACCTCAGCGTTATGAAAATACATTGGCGTTTATGTTCGAGTCTCGATACGCCATAGCGCCAACCGAGTTCGCCATGAACAGTGATTTACGACAGCGTGATTATCTTGCTTGTTGGAAAGGTCTTAAAAAATACTATAACGGGGAGAAGTAGCGCTTCTCCTTCAATGTATTGTTTTATGGACACATAAAATTGCAATCCAACCTTCATTTTTTTGTTTTTTAACAGTGACATAGATTGAAAAAACAGTGACTTATTGCGCTTTAAGGCAGCAACTGAAAACAAAACGTTACAGTTAAGCTTTCCAGCGCACAAACCCGTTGTTATGTCTGCTATTGCTTGCTTTTTCACTGGGCACTTACAATCAGCTAACAATTATAAAATGTGTTTTACGTTGAGGATGTAACGCTATGGCTGATTTATTTGAAAACCCCATTGGTTTAGACGGGTTTGAATTTTTGGAATTCACAGCGCCTAAGAAGGGAATGTTAGAACCAATTTTCGAGGCGATGGGATTTACCCGCGTTGCTCGCCACAAGTCAAAAGACGTAGAGCTATGGCGTCAAGGTGATATCAACTTATTAAGTAACTACGAAAAAAATTGCCATGCGGGGTATTACGCGGAAGAACACGGCCCGTCTGCGTGTGGTATGGCGTTTCGCGTAAAAGATTCTCAGCACGCCTATAAAGAAGTCCTTTCACGTGGTGCACAACCTATGGACACACACACTGGTCCGATGGAATTAAAACTTCCGGCCATTAAGGGCATTGGCGGCGCTATGCTGTATCTAATCGACAGGTACCAAGGCGAAAATACCATTTATGATATCGATTTTAACTGGATTGAGGGCGTTGACCGTCATCCTGAAGGTTGTGGTTTTCATACGCTAGATCATCTTACTCATAATGTGTATCGCGGTCGCATGGACTTCTGGGCTGGATTCTATGAAAAGTTATTTAACTTCAGAGAAATTCGCTATTTTGATATCAAGGGCGAATATACAGGGCTATTGTCTAAAGCGATGACAGCGCCTGATGGCAAAATCCGCATCCCCCTAAACGAAGAAGCCGTTGGTGGTGGCGGTCAAATCGAAGAGTTTTTGATGAAATACAACGGCGAAGGGATCCAGCACATTGCATTCGCCTGTGACGACCTAGTGGCCTGCTTAGATAAGCTCAGAGCGAAGGGCATGAAATTTATGACGCCCCCGCCAAATACTTACTACGACATGCTTGAAGAGCGCCTTCCAGGACACGGTGAAAATGTCGATGAGTTGCAAAAACGAGGCATCTTATTAGACGGCACTACAGAAAATGGCGAGCCAAGACTATTACTTCAGATTTTTTCTGAGACAGTGTTCGGCCCTGTGTTTTTTGAGTTTATCCAGCGAAAACAAGATGAAGGCTTTGGAGAAGGTAACTTCAAAGCGTTATTTGAATCAATTGAGCGCGACCAGGTAAATCGCGGCGTGTTAAACAAGTAACCTTCATCACAAAGAAAAAGTATTGAAGGCAGGGCACGTCGTTTTTGGCTGCGTTGCTCTGCCCTCATCCCTATCCTTTCTCAGAAAGCGCGCAAGCCGCCCCGCTGGAATCTGTAATTACACAAAAGCTGTCGCTCCCATGATGCCGAATTTTACCCATTTGGACCCCGCCGTTTTCCACCGCTGCCGCTAGAGCAACCTCTAAACTGTCAACGGTAAAATAATTTATCCACCCGCTAGGATAGTCGGCATTTACGCCCCGCTTATGACAGATGCCCCCTACTGGCGTGCCATCGGGTTTCATTACTACATAATCACTGTAGCCCCCCCATGTCTATCGCTTCTTTTTTCCAGCCCATAACGGCTTCATAAAAGCGCACAAGTTGGTCTGCATCTTCTGTAGTAATATCGCACCATGCTGAATCGGCCATAGTTTCCCTTCCTTACATGACAATTGGGTTTCAAACTATAAATATAGCGTAAACGGCGGCAGACGTTTTTGAATTAGCGCTTGGTGAGTAGCTGAACCTGTTTTGATGAGATAGTGCATATGCCAATAAATATTCACTGCATAGTCACTGTTAATCGATCGCACGTCGATATTTTTACTATTGACGGTGGTCCGGAAGTCGATTTGTAGATAGATCAATCAAGCATTCACTCAATTCCCGACGCGGGATTTTTTGAAAAAACCGACTATTGTCAAGGGAAGAAATTGCAAAAAGACTAAACATTTTCTATTTTAATGGTAGACACAGCCTGTGGAAAATGCTTGTTAAATCGAGAATGTTATCCACTGCGCATTGTTTGTACAGTTTAATTAATTTATACATTTCAGCAACTTAGAATAAGACCCCAAACTACTCAACAAACTTATCCACAGATTAAGTGGATAACACGTAGAAGTTAGCCACAGTTAGTGGTTTAATGTGAACATCTTCGAAGTTTTCATTTTCTTGGTTTCTCATGCCCAAACAAACACTTTTAGTCAGAGAATCATTATTCACTATTCACAGCTTAGATCCCCAGAGTAATATTCCAGCTTCTGTTCTCAATAGCCCCCTTTTTTTCTTGGGTAAAACAGAGGATGAGCTATCAATTGTGGTTCCCGACTCCGTCGAAGTTGATTCACTTGATAGTGACGAGGGGTGGCGAGCGTTAGAGCTTTTGGGTCCGTTACATCTATCGATGGTAGGCATAATGGCGCAAATTGGTGAGGTACTTGCCTCGGCGAAAGTGGCAATCTTTGTTGTATCAACATTCGAAACTGACTTCTTTCTTGTTAAAGATAAAAAGTTAAGAGTCGCGATAAGAGCTTTAAAAGAAGCGGGCTACTCGGTAAATGAGGACCATTAGATCTGTGAACGCCAAACAACTTCAGAACGCACCAGATAAATTCACTAAAGAATTTACTACGCTAAGCCCATTTTCTGGTCAGGTTATCCCTATTTCACAAGTAGATGAGCCCTTTTTCAAAAAAGGTTACATGGGACCTGGCGCTGCGGTAACTTCTACTTCTAATACCGTAGTATCACCATTTGATGGAAAAGTGCTGAGCGTGGCTCCCCTAGACTATGCTGTTGATATACAGTCAAAAGCGGGTCTTAAATGCAGAGTGAAATACGGGTGTGACACAAGTCATCTTCACGGCGCACAGTTTGGGTGCTCGCTAACACCTGGAGACGCTATATCCACTAAACAGCCCCTATTTACCGTAAATTCTGCGTGGCTTAAACAACGAGGGGTCAGCAATACCTGTGTGCTAACCGTGCTTAATTCACAAGCACTTCTTGGCGTGTTGCCTACTCATCAGCGATTTGTAGAAGCCGGAACCGACGTCCTTTTTACCCTCTACCTATAGTGCGTGTTGATATTTTCAGTCCATTAAGCCCAAAATTCGTAACGCAAAGTTCAACATGTCTTAATGCCTCTGCGTTAAAAATACATGGTAAGTAAGTTTATCAACGTACTAACAGCTTGTATGATGTAGCAAAAGGTCAACGAATTTTCGGTGCGCTGCTTTAGATGGAGCTTTGTTATCTCTATACAGTATCAGTCATCTTTAGATTAGCGCCCAATATAGGCACTGTTGAAAATAGTGCCTTCTTTGTAAATACAACTAAGTAGTACGGAAGAATTCATCATGAGCACTATCCTTTACGGGATCCCAAACTGCGATACCATAAAAAAAGCTAAAAAATGGTTAACTGACAATGACATTTCGTTTTCATTTCACGATTATCGCAAAGACGGTATCGATAACGATTTTCTCGTTCGAGCAGAAGCGGAATTAGGCTGGGAAGCTATGGTAAACAAACGCGGCACAACATATCGTCAATTAGACGAACAAGAAAAGGCGTTTTTGGATAAAGATAAAGCCCTGGCGTTGCTTGAACTTCACCCTGCAATGGTGAAACGCCCTATTCTTTTGCACAACAATACTTTTCACATTGGCTTTAAACCAGCTCAGTATGAGGAAATATTTTGTTAAACGACTCTGTAATTGATATTGCTAAGCAATTAATTAATCGCCGCTCTGTAACACCGGAAGATGCCGGCTGCCAAGACGCTATGCGTGAATTCTTAGGCGCACTGGGTTTTAACAATGAAACTATGGTTTTTGAAGACACCACCAATTTGTGGTCTCGTCGAGGAAAAGAAGGCCCAGTTTTTTGTTTTGCCGGCCATACCGATGTCGTGCCGAGTGGACCTGAAGATTCGGAAAACGCCGCCTTTTACCGCAACGGAAATAGATGGTTATTTGCACGGGCGCGGAGCGGCCGATATGAAAGGTAGCCTTGCGGCAATGCTTGTTGCTACACGGGAGTTTGTGAATAAACATCCCGACCACCAAGGTAGTATCGCTTATTTAATTACCAGTGACGAGGAAGGGCCTTTCATTAACGGTACAACCCGCGTTATCGATACCCTTGAAGCTCGCAATGAGAAAATTGACTGGTGTATCGTTGGCGAACCGTCATCTACCAATGAAGTGGGTGATATCGTTAAGAACGGTCGTCGAGGCTCGTTAACCGGAGATCTGGTTGTCAAAGGCATTCAAGGTCACGTCGCCTACCCTCATTTGGCAAAAAACCCAGTGCACAGCGCAATGGCAGCGCTTGATGAGTTGGCTAAATCTCACTGGGATAACGGCAACGATTTTTTCCCACCAACAAGTTTCCAAATTTCTAATATTCACGCAGGGACAGGTGCGGGTAATGTTATACCTGGTGAGCTGCACGTATGTTTTAATTTCCGCTTTTCAACCGAGGTGACTGACCAAATCCTTATTGAACGGGTTACAGCGATTTTAGACGCTCACGAACTAGAATATGAAATTAAATGGACGTTTAACGGCCAACCGTTTTTAACCGATACTGGTGCATTGCTTGAAGCGGCGCAAGGTGCAATTAAAGCCGTGAAAGGGTCTCCGACGGTTCTTTCCACTGCTGGCGGCACTTCAGACGGACGCTTTATTGCTCCAACAGGCGCGCAAGTGATAGAGCTAGGGCCGGTAAATGCCACTATTCACAAGATAGACGAATGCGTGAAAATGTCTGATTTAGAGCAGCTAGCTGATATGTACTTCGGTATCTTAGAACGCTTGCTGGCGAAATAGCCTCTATTGGTAGATATGAACCCGATATCAGAACAATCATGGTTAGGCCAGCAAAACGATGCCCTCGTTGATGCTGGCAATGGCCATCGGCTGCATCGCGACGTAATATCGCCGTTTCTTGCGATGCAGGATGCTGCGCAAAAAGACGGCATAGACTTACAATTAGTCAGTAGTTTTCGCGATTTCGACAGGCAAACTGCCATATTTAACCGCAAATGGACTGGCCAAGCTCAGCTTCTCGATATCAAAGGCGACGAACTGTCTTACGAAGCGCTCAGTGATAACGAAAAGCTACACGCAATTTTGACATGGTCTGCGCTACCGGGCGGCAGTCGCCACCATTGGGGCACTGATATTGACGTGTACGACAGAGCCGCCGTGCGTAACTGGGGCGGTAAGTTTAATCTTGTCGAAAGCGAATATATAAAGGGAGGCCCTTGCCATACGCTTTCCTGTTGGCTCACTGACAATATGGAAACATTTGGCTTTTATCGCCCGTTTTCAGTTAATACTGGCGGTGTGGCGGTGGAGCCTTGGCATTTAAGCTTCGAAAACACCGCACGTGTTTTTGAAAATGCCAGAAACTTAGATGGCTTCACAAAGGCCATTGAGCAAAGCGATATAGAAGGCAAAACTTGTATTTTGCCGCAGTTGCCTACCCTGTATAATCGCTATGTCTTGAACAAAGGGCACGAGCCTACGGAATTTATATGAGTACGACCTGGGTTATTATCATTATTGTTTTGGTATTGGGCGTTGTGATTGGGAATATCACTTTGCTTAAATATAGTGCTAAATTTAAATTTCCCACGCCTTCTAAACCTTTTGATGACGATGAAGACGACAATCAGCCCAAGAGTAATGGCGGCTCGCATGCATCGAGTAATACGCAAAATGAAAATTCAGCATTAGCTCAATCGCAGACTTCTCAGCGGCTTAGCCCAAGTAAAGAAGAGCGAACTTCTCATGGCGAGAATGCCGAAAGTAGTGAAACCAGCCAGAAATCTGGGAAGTAACATCTTTCACGTATAACCACATTAGCGATAGTAGCACTTGACGCTTACGCTTAATTTATTCCCCACCGAAAGAATAAAGCGCATTAAGCAATCATGTACATGAACATTTGCACTGAAGAAAAAGCCTTCGAATTAAACCGTTCACTATCTTCCTATCATCTGTAAACACACTCTAAGAGGTTCTAGACGTGTCTAAAAAGCAATCCTTACTGGGCAACATTGGCGTACAAGTCGTCATTGCCATGATTATTGGTACCGCCGCTGGCGCCTTCATGGGTGAAAGCGCTGAAATGTTCGCACCACTGGGCGCCATTTTTATTAACCTGATAAAAATGCTGGTTATCCCGCTCGTGGCAGTGGCACTTATATCGGGAGCTGCAGGGCTTGGTAACAGCACCAACGCGGGAAAAGTTGGGCTATCTACCCTTGCCTATTTCGCTTTAACTTCAGCTCTAGCCGTGGCGCTCGCACTAATAATGGGTGAAGTTTTTAAGCCAGGTGTGGGTATTGACGTTTCATCTGTACAAGGGATGTTCTCCGGTGAATATGCATCTAAGGGCGAACTACCTTCATTTTGGGCCACCGTTACGGGCATGATACCAACCAACGTCTTTGCATCGTTAACTAATGCCAACATTCTGCAAATTTTGGTGTTCTGCTTATTCTTCGGTATTGCCCTTTCTAAGCAGCCCCAAAAGAACCGTGAGCCTATCTTGAATGGGATAAACACCATTGTCGATGCCATGGTATGGATGATTAACTGTGTGATGAAAATAGCGCCTATCGGCGTATTTGGTTTGATGGCCGAAGCGGTAGGTACGTTTGGCTTTTCGGCACTTATGGTGGTATTCAAACTATTCTTAGTGTTTACAGCAGCTATTTTCGTATTTGGCTTTGTGGTTTATCCGCTGCTCGTTCAAATATTCACAAAGACATCCGCTAAGTCTTTCCTTGTGGCAATGAAAAAGCCCCAAGCGGTAGCGTTATCAACCGCATCATCAATGGCTACACTACCAGTTACCATGAACACAGTAGAAAACGAACTGGGTGTAAGAAATGCCACGGCATCCTTTGTGCTGCCGTTAGGCGCTACCATTAACATGAGCGGCAACGCCATCTATTATGGTTTGGTCGCCGTATTTTTCGCGCAGCTTTTTAATATTGAGTTATCTATGGGTGCGTATATTGCCATTATCCTAACCTCCACGCTTGGAGCAGTTGGTCAAGCCGGCGTGCCGGGGCCGTCATTTTTGGTAGTTGCTGTGTTGCTTGCTGCTGGCATTCCTATTGAAGGCTTACCGCTACTATTTGCTTTAGATAGGATTTTCGACATGATTAGAACTGCCCTTAATATTACAGGCGATGCAGCCTGCGCCGTGATCATCGACACGATAGCCATTGATGCGGCTGCAATTGAAGATACAGACATCAACGAGATACGAGATTGATGAATGGCCAGTGAGCACTGGACGCGCTATGTAAGATTTATTATTACTGTAAAAAAGGTGGCCATAGCCACCTTTTTTAATGTTTCAGCGATAGATATCGCTAAATTATTGCGCGACTTTGGTGCCTTTGTTTTTCACATACTTTTCAAGCCACTGATCTTGCTCCCAAAGGGTATGTAACACACTTTCTTTTGCGCGATATCCATGGCTTTCTTTTGGCAACATAACTAATCGCGTCACCGCACCTAAGCCTTTGAGCGCGTTAAAATAACGCTCACTTTGCATAGGGTACGTACCTGAGTTATTGTCCGCTTCACCATGAATGAGCAGAAGAGGCGTCTTCATTTTTTCAGCATGCATAAACGGTGACATGGAATAATAAACTTCAGGAGCATCCCAGTAATGGCGCTCTTCCGACTGAAAGCCGAAGGGAGTAAGCGTACGATTGTAGGCGCCAGAACGTGCTATACCTGCCGCAAATAAATCTGAGTGAGACAACAGGTTTGCTACCATAAATGCGCCGTAGCTATGACCGCCAACCGCAACCCGCTCTGGGTCAATCAGCCCTTTTTTGTTCAACGCATCAATTGCTGCTTTTGCATTGGCAACAAGCTGCGTTCTAAAGGTATCGTTTGGCTCTTCATCACCTTCCCCTACAATAGGAAATGATGCATCGTCTAGAACAACGTAACCTTTTGTTACCCAATAAATTGGCGAACCATACCATGGGTAAATAAAACGGTTAGGGTTTTGTGTGTTTTGGCCCGCGCTTGATTTGTCTTTAAATTCTTCAGGATAGGCCCACAGGATCATCGGGTAGCGTTTGCCTTCCTCATAATCTGTTGGCAAATACAGCGTGCCCGTTAGGTCTAAGCCATCATTACGCTGATAAGTAATCACTTCTTTCTTAACGTTTTGAATGCTTTCAAACGGGTTTGAAAAATGTGTTAGTTGAGTCAGCGCGTTGTCTTTTAAGCTTCGGAAATAGTAATTAGGGTAATCTTGTTTCGACTCAATTCTTACCAGCAAGCGATCGTTATTTATGTTGAAATCGCGCAATTCTTCGAATTTGTCCGTGTACTCACTTAGATAAACCCGAGATGTTTCAAGCGTTTCTAAATTAAATTTATCCAAGAACGGAAACTGTCCTTCAGGTGTAAACCCCTCTCCCAATAAAAACGCACTTTCTCCGTCTACAGCAAGAACATCTTTGAAGTATTCATTTTTGCGAGTAACAAAACTACCAGGATCACTGTAACTATCTTGATAGCTTCTGTTTGAGATAATCTGTGCGGTTTTACTTTGGTCAGGGCTAAACAAATACGTTTTAATATTGCGCGTATTCCACCAATAATCCATAGCGACGGCTGTGCTGTCGTCGCTCCAAATAAAGCGATAAAACCTGTCTTCTGTTTTGAGGATTTGCTCGGCGTCGCCATCAAATGGAGGCGCTAACTGCATAAGCCTGTCTCGATGGGTGACCTCTGTTTCCGGGTCGCCACCGTCTAGCGCTTCAGCATACACAATGGTATTGGGCTTATCGTTGCGCCACTGAATATCACGAGGCCCAGTGCGAACCGCCATGAAGCCTTGAGGTAAGTCTTCGATAAGCGGAACGTCGACAAGTGCTTTAGCTAGCTTACCTTTTTCATCATAAAGGCCAATGCTGTGAGGAAAACGCCTGTAGGTCACTAAGTAGGAAAAAGGAAGCTTGTATTCCTCTACCATCACATAATCGCCGGCAGGAGAAACACTTACATCTCCATACATTCCCGATGCAAGCCAAAGCGAAGGCTGACCATTAAGAGGAACCTTATAAATTTCAGAACGTGCTAATTGCTCGAAATTAAATTCGTCATTTTTGTTTTTCAGCAAATCTTGATATGTGCGGTTTTGTGCTTTTTTACCGTCGCTTACTGATATTGTTGGCCCGCTTGGAACGGCGATACTTGTGTCGATTAACGCTTTTCTATCTTTTGGCACAACTTTTACAAGAAGAGAAAGGCTATCGGCGTTCCAGTTCAGGGGTTCGCCCATATTCGCATTAATGGGTTTATCAAAAAGCTTTCTCGCTGACGCCGCTTCGATATCAAGCACCCACAGCTCAACACCATTATTTGCGGTGTGGGTAAACGCCATAAACCGTTGATTTGGAGACCAAGTGAAATTAGTTAATCGCGGTGTTTCAGGCATACCTTTGATAGTAAGGCTTTCCTTGCTACCTACTCGCTGAACCTCTAGTTTATTATAGTAAGTTACGCGGCTGCCAATATTAGTGGCTGGGTCAATTCTAAGTCCGGCTAGGCGGAGCTCTTCTTTAGATAAGTCTTCTATCGACTTGTAGTTGTCACGAAATAACAGCACCATATTCTTTTGTGCATCATCGACTAGGGTAGCCGGTGCTAGCGTAACATCTACCAGATCAAGAATTTCTTTAGATGGCTTTTGATATTGCAGTGCATCCTGTGCAAATAGCTGAGAAGAGCATGCGGCAAATAGGACAAACATCCATTTTCTTAGCATTCTATTTCCTTAATGTAGTTATTGAGAATATCTAAAAAAAACGAGGTATCGCCTCTGTAAACAAACAGCTGGCTTAATACCTCGCTCTGATATATTTGATAAGCGCATACTTTAACGCTTACGTGCTTTGACGTTTAAAGAGGGCTTGTTTTCACCGCAGTGCCGCTAATGCTTACCATAAGCATGCTGCCTTTATCGCCAATAACTTGATAGTCTAAATCGATGCCAACTACCGCATTAGCCCCCATGCTTCTGGCTTCATGCTCTAGCTCTGTAAACGCTAACTTACGTGCAGTGGTAAGTTCTTCTTCATAGGAACCTGAGCGGCCGCCAACGATATCCCGAATAGAGGCAAAAAGATCTTTGAATACGTTTGCGCCCATTACGGCCTCGCCTACAACAATACCGTAATACGCTTCAATCTTGTGCCCTTCTAGTGTTGGGGTAGTTGAAACAATCATGTGTAACTCCTTTTAATATGCACTGTATTTTTAGCTTTAAAGGCTTTTGCCGTTTAGCTGTTGTCTTTAAACCATTGCTGAATCGACTCAACAAGCGCCTGCGCTTTACTGCTGTCATATGCCACGGTAGGCTGATTTCCCCAAACAGGTTTTGGCCACGCACAATCAGTATCAAACCGCGCAACATGGTGCACATGAAGCTGTCGCACCACGTTACCTAGTGCAGCCACATTTAACTTAAGCGGTGAAAACAGGGCCTGCAAGGCTTTAGACGCTAGGGCCGATTCTCGCAATAAGGTAACTTGTTCTTCTTCTGACAAGTCGATAATTTCCGCAATATCATTTTTCATAGGCACTAAAATTAGCCACGGAAACTGACTGTCGTTCATTAACAGTACACGACATAGCGAGAGATCACAGACAAAAAATGTATCATTGTGTAAACGGCTATCTAACTTAAACATCAAGATTATCCAATGTAGTAGGCACAACGGTAAGCAGAGCGCGTTGACCTATCGCTACCTTAGCGTTAGGAAACACAATAGCCTCACCATCTTGCTCAGCAATATATTGTTTACCCGGCTCAGAGGCTATTACCGTGCCCTTGGGATAGTCAGTGAAATTTGGCGTATCATCATCAAAATGAAGTTCAAACTGCTCTTCATTGCGATTTATAACCTGGTTCACGCGATAGATATCAAGGTCGTTGATATCAACCGTGGGCGCGTAATCATCTTGAGTAATAAGCTGCGTTATGGCGTTTTTCGCATCTTCAAAACGTCGCATATCGTTTTGCGCGAATGGACGAACTTTACCAAGTTCGACGGTGAATGCATGGGCATTGTATTGGTATGATGAAAAATAGCTAAAGGTGGTTGTGGCACTCTCTGATAGCAAAATAGTTTTAACACCGCATGCTGCTAAAAATGCAAGCTGACCTTTGCTATGAACCCTGTCATGTAAGTAAGGATAAACAGCAAATTTTTCGTTTTTGGATGCGCGAATTGCGGTATGCAAATCGTAGTGATAACGAATGCCTTCTTCCGCTTCAAAGAACGATGCTACAGCGTCTTCAAGCTGTTTAGCACGCACGCGTTCTGCGTTGACCAAGCCCTCGCCTTTTGAATGGGCGCCGCTAAATAAACGGTTCATGTTTTCTTCCACAAAGCGCTCAGCAATATCCATCGCCGGTAAATTACCGAACAAAAACAATACGTCGTGAGACAGGGTAATTGCGCCTGTAAGAATACCTTTGACCAAATCATCACAAATTTCGATGGGCGCGGTTTCATTGCCATGTACACCACAGGATAAAACGATGCGCTTTTTTTGATGGGCGGGAGACTTTACAGAAAAGCTAATAATACCCGGTGCGGTAATATCGACCCGCGTCCCGTTTGAAAGCATAAAATGGCTAGGTTGTTCGAATAGTGCGGAGTCGCGGCGAGATAAGGCTAAAAAGTTGCCGCTGTCGATAAGTACTTGCATGATTTTCTGCTTAACTACTCTGTCTGATCTAAATTGTTATCAGTGTACCGAGTGAGGCCTGTAAAATCACGTAGTCTCAATGTTTTATTGTTGCAACCTGTAAGCGGATGATGACGCCCATATAGTTGATGTAGCGAAGAAATATTTAACGTGATTATTTTGGCGCAAATGCCAGCGCTACAGCAACGTTGAAGAAAAAAGTAAAAGCGGGGTTATCACACTGTAAGAGGGAGAGCATGCACTGTTTTTATGCACATTCTATTTAGGCGTAACCGCTACGCCTTTAACCGAGTGGGCGAATTGCCAATGATTATTTCTTGCTGAGCCAACGTAACAAAGTCATTAAATGGTATGGCCCGTGAAAACAAGTATCCTTGGCCTTGCGACACATTCACTTCTCTTAATATGTGAAGCTGTTCTATTGTCTCAATGCCCTCTGCCACAACACTGCACCCTTTCGCGTGACCGATAATTTTAGCCGCTTCGATAATGGCGCGATTGACTGGATCACCCTCTAGTTCCATTACAAATGACTTGTCAATTTTCAATGCGTCTAGGGTTAAGTCTCTTATGTAGGCAAGATTAGAATACCCCTTACCAAAGTCATCAACGGATATGGATACGCCTAAACTGCGTAGCTCATCTAACTGTTTTTTCACCATAAGTGAGTTTGATAAAGCAACATCCTCAGTCAGCTCCAACTCGATTGATGACAAAGGCATGGAATAAGTATCACTTAACATAGTTAAAGTGGGCACTAACTGATTGTCATAAAGCTGGGTTGGAGAAATGTTTACCGACAAAACAATGGGCATTTTCAGTTCGTTTAGCTGAACCAAAGCTCGGAATGCTTGTTCAAGTGTCCAATAACCGAGTTCATTCATCATATTATATGATTCAGCCGCTTCAATAAGCGGGCCCGGAAATAACACGCCATCTAATGGGTGATTCCAACGCAACAGACACTCGGCTCCTATTACGCTAAGCGTTTTTAAATCCACTTTAGGTTGGTAGTACAACTCAAGTTCATTTTGAGCAAGCGCGCGTTTAAGGTCCGCTTTAAGCGCCAAGCTTCTTCCTGTGTCAGTTTTATCCGATTTGGTCAGCGCATAATAATTTTCGTACTTGTTCTCTTTCGCCTGCTTTAGGGCGGTTTCTGCACGAGAAACAAAGTGTGTTATATCAAAATCGCACTGTCCGCTGCACACCACGCCAACGTTGAAGTCTGCAATAAAGGCCGTTCCTTCATAGTGCATGGGGGTTTTAAAATGCTCGACTAACCGTTCAAACATTTGGCGCATGAATTGTTCGTTGTTCGTGTTTGGAAAAACGATGCCAAATACATCGCCGCTGATCCTACCTACAAAAGCGGTTTGACCAAAAAGAAGCTGAATACGGTTTGCTATCTCGAGTAGAAAGCGATCGCCAACATGGATACCTAAGCTAGTGGTTACGTCGGAGAAACGCACCACATCCACCAGCATCAAAGAAATAGAAGTACTACTAGATGCTTTTTTTGAAATGCTATCGATAAACGAGAATCGATTAGGAATTGTTGCCAGTGATGTATGTTGGCTCATGATGTTTTCCTTGAGCTTTACGCTTCTAGGTACTAAAAACAACTACTTATACCAGTCCGCATAGATAAGTGCCCACTCAGAAGGCGCTGGCAAGTTTCCTAGCGAAGCGTGGGAATGCAGGAATGGCTTTTCCCTTTCAAATTCCCAGAATGAAGCTAGGAACCTTGCCAGACCTTCCCAAAGGGCGAGTTTAAAATGTCCGTACTCTTTGTTGTGTCACCTTGATGAAGAACCACTATACCTGCGGTAACACGCCGCGATTACGAACATTTTAACTCTCGCTGAGTGAGTAATTATCTATGCGGACTGGTATTATATAAAAGCACGGTCGAGCAATAGGCGCAACGACGGTAACGTATTAATTTGAATACTTGTATATAGCATCAAACAACAATAACGTAAAAATTGAGTAAAGGCCTGTTTTAATTTTACGCATATCTTTGTTGTCAGCATTTCAAAAACAAAAAACCCGGCTAGTTTAGCACTGCCGGGTTCTTTATTTTACGCCTTGCGATTAGCCTTCAATCTTACACGGTGAAAGCTTCCAAACGCGCTCAACGTAGTCACGAATTGAGCGATCTGAGGTAAATTTACCCATCTTAGCCGTATTTATAATGGCCATTTCAGCCCAGCGCTCTTTGTCGCGATAGGCAGCATCAACTGCAATTTGTGCATCAGAATAAGCTCGGAAATCTGCCAATACCATGTACGGGTCGCCATTATCCAGCAAGCTTTGCTTGATAGATACTAAGGCACCTGGTTTGCCCGGCGTGAAGTAATCGGTTTCTAACCAATCAAGCACAGCTTTGATTTCTGAGTCTTTGTAATAGTAATCGTACGGGTTATAGCCCTTAGCTTTAAGCTCGTTTACTTCTTCTACCGTCAATCCAAAAATAAAGATGTTGTCGTCGCCTACTTCTTCAGCAATTTCAACGTTTGCGCCATCTAGCGTACCGATAGTTACCGCACCGTTTAGCGCTAGCTTCATGTTACCGGTACCCGATGCCTCTTTACCTGCTGTACTGATTTGCTCAGATACGTCTGCCGCTGGGATCATTTTCTCTGCAAGAGAAACGCGATAGTTTGGTAAAAACGCAATCTTAATCTTGTTATTAACCCGTGGGTCGTTGTTAATCTTGTCGGCCACTTTATTGATAGCATAAATGATATCTTTAGCTAGTTTGTAGCCAGGTGCTGCTTTCGCACCAAAGACAAACACTCGAGGGTGCATATCGTAATCAGGGTTTTCAAGAATTCGACGGTACAGTGCCATTATGTGCAACAAGGCTAGGTGCTGACGCTTATATTCATGAAGACGCTTAATCTGCACGTCAAATATGGCATTAACATCCACTTCTAAGTCGAGTGACTTACGAATTTCATCGGCCAACAGTTCCTTATTTTCTAGCTTCACTTTCATGAATTGCTTCTGGAACGTTTTGTTGCTCGCGAATTTAGCTAAACCTTGAAGTTTGTCTAAGTCACGTGGCCAATCATCACCAATTTTCTTATCAATTAGCTTAGAAAGCCCAGGGTTACACGCTTTCAACCAGCGACGTGGCGTAATACCATTGGTTACGTTAGTAAGTTTACCCGGATATAGCTCATCGAATTCTGGGAACAATGACGACTTAACAAGACGAGAGTGCATTTCTGCAACGCCGTTTACCGCAAACGAGCCGATAACCGATAGATGACCCATGCGCACCATCTTTTCGTTGCCTTCTTCAATTATAGAAAGCTTCTCTTTCATGGCATTGTCACCGGGCCATTTCTTATCAACCTCAGCCATAAAGCGATGGTTAATTTCGTAAATGATCTCTAGGTGACGAGGAAGGATCTTCTCTATCATTCGAGCAGGCCACTTCTCTAGCGCCTCTGGTAACAAGGTATGGTTGGTGTACGCGAAGACCTTAGTACAAATACCCCATGCTTCATCCCAACCAAGCTCTGCGCGGTCAACTAGAATACGCATAAGCTCTGGCACAGAAATAGCCGGGTGTGTGTCATTTAGCTGAATAACAACTTGGTCAGCGAAACGGCTCCAATCATCGCCATGGGCGCGCTTGTAGCGGCGAATAATGTCTTTCAATGAACATGAGCAGAAGAAATACTGCTGGATTAAGCGAAGCTCTTTACCGGCTTCCGTCTCATCATTGGGATAAAGCACTTTTGAAATGGTTTCTGCCTGCACGTTTTCACGCTGTGCATCAACATACCCACCTGCATTAAACACGTCCCAGTTAAAGTAGCCCGACGCTTCTGACTGCCATAGGCGCAGTACGTTGACGGTTTTACCCTCATAACCCACCACAGGAATATCCCACGGCACACCTTTAACGATAGAGCCTGGGTGCCACTCTTTTAGCACTCGGCCATTTTCTCCGTACTTGGTTTCTACGTAGCCGTATAACGATACTTCTTGTGTAGATTCTGGACGGCAAATTTCCCATGGGTTGCCGTAGTCTCGCCAGCTGTCTGGACGCTCGATTTGCGCACCGCTTTTAATTTCCTGACGGAATAAGCCGTGTTCATAATGAATTCCGTAACCGATAGCCGGTAATTCCATTGTTGCTAGAGAGTCGATGAAGCACGCTGCAAGACGACCAAGGCCGCCGTTACCCAACGCCATATCAGGCTCTTCTTCAAGAATATCTGAAATTTCCACACCCAGCTCTTTTAATGCACCACTTGCTACATCAAACAAGCCAAAGTTTTGCAGGTTATTTGATAACAAACGACCCATAAGGAATTCAGCAGAAAAGTAGTGAACAGCACGGGTGTCGTTCAGATAATGGGTTTTCTGTGTTTTGCGCAACCCTTCTAGCACTTGCTCTTGAATTGCTGCGCACGTTGCTTTCCACCAGGCGTGATTGTTTGCTTTGTTTTCGTCGGTGCCTAATGTGCAGTGTAGGTGTTTGATCACGGCAGACTTAAAAGCCGCTTTATCGATCACTGGAGAGGGTTGCGTCTTGGTCGCTTTTGCGTTCATTTTGCGTCTCACTCTTAAATAAGAAATGGCGTTTTCACGCCGAAAAGTAATTTAATTACAAAATATCTTAAGAATATGACAGCAATATATCAGTACTAAAACGATTATGTTGTAATAATTTTGTTAAAATTACAAAAAATCGCATGAATTCGTATTCATCCATGCGATTTTTAACATCTTTATTACAAATAATAATTGAAGGCGGTTTAATTTTGACCTTATTTAATAATTTTCCCTACAAGCAATTCAGCCTCAGCGATTAATTCTTGTAAGTGACTTTCACCATTAAAGCTTTCAGCATAAATTTTGTAGATTTGCTCAGTGCCAGAAGGTCGTGCTGCAAACCAACCATTCTCCGTCGACACTTTTACCCCACCAATCGCGGCGTTATTTCCTGGAGCATGTGTTTGAACAGAGATAATTGGCTCTCCAGCAAGGGTATCGCTGGTGACTACCGACGCATCCATAGCTGACAATTTTTGCTTTTGTTCAAGGGTTGCTGCTACATCAACGCGGCTGTATACAGGCGCAGCAAATTTTTCAGTTAGCGCTTCGTAATGCTCACCAGGATCTTTACCCGTCACGGCAAGAATTTCTGCCGCTAGCAGGCATAGAATAAAACCGTCTTTATCTGTCGCCCAGGTGCTTCCGTTTCGTTCTAGGAAAATACCACCAGCACTTTCCTCACCCGCAAAACCAATGGTGCTATTAGATAAACCTTCCACAAACCACTTAAAGCCTACTGGCATTTCGGCTAATGGTTTACCCAAACTTTTGGCAACACGATCTATCATGCTGCTCGAAACCAGGGTTTTACCAATATTAAGTTCGCTCGGCCAATCTGGGCGATGTGTATACAAATAATTGATGGCAACCGCCAAGTAATGGTTAGGGTTCATAAGCCCTGCGCTTTTACACACTATACCGTGACGATCAAAATCGGGGTCATTCCCCCAGGCTAAATCAAAGTTGTCTTTAAGCTCGATAAGCCCCGCCATGGCATAGGCAGAGGAACAGTCCATGCGAAGCTTGCCGTCTTTGTCTCGGCGCATAAAACCAAATTGCGGGTCAACAGCGTCGTTAACAACCGTAATATCCAGCCCATATTTTTCAGCAATTTTTGACCAGTAGCCTACCCCAGCACCACCTAATGGATCTGTGCCTAGCTTTAAATTAGCCTTGGCAATGGCCTCCATATCAACGACTTTTGCTAAGTCTTCGATATAGGGTTCCATAAAGTCTTCTTCGCGAAATAGTTTGCGAGCGCTCGCTTGGCGGATATCAATACGCTGAACGTCTTTATTCCCATCTGCAATTAATGCGTTGGCGCGTTCTTGAATTTGCTTGGTCACGTCGCTATCGGCAGGCCCACCGTGAGGCTGGTTATATTTAAAGCCACCGTCTGAAGGAGGGTTATGAGAAGGCGTGATGACAATGCCGTCTGCTTTGTCGGTATTGCCCGCACGATTGTAACGGATAATAGAACGAGAAATAACAGGCGTTGGTGTATAGCCCATGCTTTCGTTGTCCGCGCGCTGTACAACAACATCAACACCATTGGCGCATAAAACTTCTATAGCGGTAACCATGGCAGGTTCAGATAGTGCGTGGGTATCTTTACCGACGAATAGTGGGCCGTCAATTCCTTCTTGCTTTCGATATTCTACCAGTGCCTGGCAGATTGCACTGATGTGCGTATCGGTAAACGTAGCGTTTGACGCTGTACCTCTATGACCAGATGTACCAAAAGAGACCGCCTGTCCCGGGTCATTCATATCCGGTTTATAGCTGTAATACTGACTCACTAGCTGCGCTACGTTAATGAGCTGCTCTTTTGCTGCATGCTCTCCAGCCTGCGGATGTAATGCCATGAAAAAAATCCTTATTTAGAAGTTTCGTTGTTCTATACCTTGGCTTGCTATTTACCTTCTGAAGAGAAACGTGCAATCACGGTTTCAATAACATCGGGTTGATAGCCTAAGTTACGCAAAACTTGTTCCAGCATATTCGTTTTCTTGGCAGTATTGTTATTTGTTACCACCCAGAACGGGCTATCAGGGATAGCTTTAGGATTAGTACTGCTGCCGTTTTCCAGCAATGCCGCCTTACTTGTTGCAAAGTACGTACGGTCTTTACCTTTTATACTTTCAACACGAGTAAAGTTTTCTGCATTAAGCTTGTGCGCTGCACTTAAAACAAACAAGAATTGATCAACGCGCTTGGTAAACGTGCCTAATGCATCTTTTGACACCGCTTCAAGAATGTCTCTTTTCGAGTGAGCTTCTGCTGCTGGCGTTACTGAAGAAACTTCCGAAACCTTTTTAGCTGCCCTTGAGCTCGCAGGCGCTTTTGCTGCCGTTGTTTTAGCTGGAGCTTTCTTCGCTGCAGCCTTTGGCGCTGCTTTAACTGCTGAACTGGCTGTCGCTTTAGTAGGCGCTTTGGTTTGTACTTTGGTCGCCTCTTGAGTTTCAACTTCGGGTGTTGACTCACTTGCGTTATCTGCGGTTTCTACAACGTCTGTACTTTTTGACTGGCTTGTTTTTACAGATGTAGATGAAGCCCCACCATGCTGGACACCATGAGACACGGCACCGTCTTCAGGCAAAAGTAAACGTCTTAAAATTTGTGATGCACTCTCACCAATATGCTTCGTTTGGCTGGCGATGAAGGCATATAAATCGTCATCTATTTCAATGCTTTTCATAACTACTTCCTTTTTAAGAGGCACCATTATAGACAACACAGATAAACTACGCAGCACTTAATAACAGATGTTTTGCGGGAATCTATGCTAATAAGGTAAGAAAGTGACGTTTTACTGCTTCCCATTCCGTCGTATTTGCTGTCGATAAAGTCCATGTAAGCCGTTTTTACTTTTTCAAAAATAGACGTCGCCTTAACAATATTAAGAACATAGGAGAAACAACTCAACGAACCATCAAGTCGCTGATATACCTGCGTATAAAATTTAACAGGTAATTCAATAGAAAGCCTTTCACTATCGTTGCTATTATTAAGTAGTGACCTTCGAAACACCACATCGTCGGCACTCGTTACCGTTCGCTAAACATGTAAACTAGAACATGAACTCAGACATGAACTTAAACATCATTGCGCAACATCCTTAGAAAAGCCTTAATCGCTTTCTCACTGTTTAATACGTAGTGTGACAGAGTAACTTTAAACTTAAGTGACAATTATATGCGCCAAGATATCATTAATGTACAGCGGGCTCTTAGTCAGAAAATTATTGGTAAAGATCACCAATTAAAACTCGCAATAACCTGTTTACTTGCCAATGGCCACTTATTAATTGAAGACTTACCGGGAATGGGTAAAACCACCCTTTCTCATGCGCTTTCCCAAGTTTTTGGCCTACAATATTCTCGCATTCAATTTACTTCTGACTTACTCCCATCAGATATGTTGGGCGTAAACATTTTTCATAGTAATGAACAAGACGAGGCAAAGCGCTTTTCGTTTAGACACGGCCCAATTTTTAGCCAAATGGTGTTAGCGGACGAGCTAAACAGAGCCAGCCCCAAAACACAAAGCGCCCTGTTAGAAGCGATGGAAGAGCGACAAGTAAGTATAGATGGTGTAACCCACGCGCTACCTTCTCCATTTTTTGTTATTGCTACACAAAACCCAAGCTATCAATCGGGCACTTATCCCTTGCCAGAGTCCCAACTCGACCGTTTCTTTATGCGTATCTCTTTGGGCTATCCAGCATGGGAAGCAGAAAAAGCCATGCTATTGCAACAGGATGCATCAGCACCGCTTGCACAAATACTAAATGAGGAGAATTTGCGCGAGATGCAACGAAAGGTAGCCGCTATTCATACCAGCGATGCCATTATTCATTACATACTAAGATTGGTTAGTGAAAGTAGAGAAAGTAATGATTACCCTAATCCCCTATCGCCACGAGCGAGTAGAGCGATACTCCAAGGTGCCAAAGCCTGGGCGTTTGTTTCCGGAAAATCATATGTTACTCCCGAAGATGTACAGGCCGTCTTCGTGGCCATTACCGCTCATAGGCTAACATTGTCTTCACATCAGTTGGCACAAGGGCAGCAAACCCATGCTTTTGACGGTGAAAAACTGAGCCAGAAATTACTTGATAGTATTGACCCACTGGCAGCCTAGCATTCATGAATTTTCGGAGCGCTAAAGGTGCGTAGAATGCCAGCTTCACTGTCGAATTACCTACAACGCAGGCTATTAAAGTGGTTAGACAGGCGAGTTCCGGCTTCTCACGAACATCACCTCAACTTAAATAGTATTTTTATATTGCCGAGCGGATTCGGTTGGTCTTTTATTATTCTATCGCTGTGTTTGTTTTTACTTGGCACTAACTACCAAAACAACTTGATGTTGCTGCTTAGCTATTTGTGCTTGAGCATTATGCTATTAACGCTGTTTTACACTCATCAAAACTTTGCGCGTTTAGCGCTTAAAGCGACGCCCCCCAGTCCATTTCACTGTAACTTACAGGGTGAATTGCAGCTTCAGGTTATCCCTCACGCGACAGCGCCAACAAAAACGTGCAATGGTGTATTAGCAATAAAATGGCTAAATACAGTGCGCCCCATGGATACGACTGCTCATGCAAGCAATGAAAACATCTCAGTGGCTCAGCAGACGTACAGCTTTTCTTTAAACGGCAATGAAGTTACGGATACAAGACAAACGCAAACCCTCAGCGTGCCTCTTCCAATACCCGTACGGGGGCGATTTGCACTCGGCAGACTAACCATTGCATGCGATTTTCCGTTGGGATTATACAAATGCTGGACCCACCTCGATTTTGACCAACAAGTCACTGTCTACGCAAAACCTCAAGAAGGTCCGGTCACTGTTAATAAGGTAGCGAGTTCTAATGACTCGGATAGCGTCAGTCAGGTTAACGACCTTACAAGTAACGAGGACTTCTACGCATTAAGCGATTACGAAGTTGGACAGCCGCTTAATCGCGTATCATGGAAGCATGTGGCGAAAAACGGAAATTGGGTTTCGAAATCCTTTACCTCCTTGCAAAGCGACAGTTTTGTACTTTCAGTTCCCTCAAACATAGATGTGGAAACTGCCGTATCGGCACTTACCTATGCAACATTGTCTTGGACAGGCGCAGACCGGGTATTTGGGATACAGTACAAAGGGCTTAACATTGCCCCTGCTCACGGGGTAAAACAAATGCACGAATGTCTTAGTGCACTTGCTTGTTTGAATTCGCATTCATCACAAGCTTCTTCAACCTCAAATAAAACGGTCTCAATATCTTCCATAAAGAATGAAAAAGCGAGGTCAACGAAATGAGCTCCGCTATCTTAAGCCGTTTATCACAATTAACTGTTGTTAAAAGCGTGTTTAGCCAACCAACGTCCGTGGCTGTGCTTATGCTCTGCATAGCTTTCTCTCTTATTCTTTTTACTCTCACCGCGCCGCTTATGACATGGGTAATTATGCTAGGTGGATGTGCTGTGACAGTGAGAGCCGCAGGCCTTAGTGCGTTGAATAGTTTGCCAACATCACGCACGGTTAACTTGCTGGCGATCTTGGCAGTGTTCGCATTATCGTGGTTCGGATTTTCAGTAGGATTGCTTGATAGCATGATCAACCTATTGACCGTCGCTTGCGCGCTCAAAATCATGCTGGTTGAGAAAAAACGAGATTTTCACTTAATTGTATGTACCTGTTTGTTCTTAATCGGCTGCGGATTTATTTCGTCTCTAAGCGTATTTGCGTGGATTGGCTATACAGGAATACTGGCCCTGCTGCTATTTGCGACTGCCATTTATCACGGTGCAGGAATACCTAAATCAAAAAGCATTAAATTCGTGACCGTGCTTATTGTCCAAGCTTTCCCTATCGCGCTGCTACTGTTCTTACTGCTTCCCCAACTCCCTCCGCTTTGGCAGATGCCCACGTCAAAGTCGACTGAAACCGGGCTTTCTGACACGGTGACGCCAGGTGATATTGCGTCACTTGCAAGTTCGTCTGAATTGGCTTTCAGCGCCACATTTGAAAACGCAGAAGCAGTCCCTGTTGCACCGTCCAGGTATTGGCGCGCTATGACCTTAGAATATTTTGACGGGAAAACCTGGTCTATTAGCAACAAACGCAAACAGGCAGAGCAGCAGTTAGCTTACATGGGCAAGCCAACACCCTTGTCAGCTCTGGCCGAGGAAAATACGCCTCAAGTGATAAGTTATGAATTGATCGTGGAACCCACACAGCAAACGTGGCTGTTTGCGCTAGCGCCTTCGACCTCCAACAACCGCGAGAACAGTATTTTCGTAAGAAGTCTTTTTGATTTTACGTTAAGGGCGAATAGCCCAATATCCAGTAAGAAGGCGTTTTATCTGCGCTACTATCCAACTGCTCAAATCACTAGCGGAATAGGAAATTTTGAATCGCAACTAAACCTTCAGGTTTCCATGAATGGCAACCCTCAAGCCAGAGCATGGGGACAGACACTTGCCAAACAATACTCGAGCGCACAGCAAATAGTTAGCGCAATAATGCGTGAATTTAATCAAGGGGGCTTCCGCTACACCCTATCGCCGAACGCCATGCCTACCGACCCCATCGACCGTTTTTTATTTGAAGAACGCTCAGGTTTTTGTGCCCATTACGCAGGCGCCATGGTGTATGTGCTTCGCGCCGCAGGAGTACCGGCAAGAATGGTGACAGGCTACCAGGGCGGAAACGCACTTAATGACAATGTGCTTCAAATAAGGCAGTACGATGCACATGCGTGGGTGGAAGCATTTATTGATGGTGTGTGGATTCGACACGACCCAACGAGTATGGTGGCACCGTCACGCTTAACCTTCGGGCTTGAACGTGCGCTGGAAGAGCTTGGGGAGTCTCGTGAAGCCAGTATTTTGGGCGACCTTAGCAACGCTGCTATTTTTGCAACGTTACAAAGCTGGTTTCAACAGCTCGATTACTCATGGAGTAAATGGGTACTGGGCTTTGACAATACTGCGCAAACCAACATGCTTGAAGAATTACTAGGCTCGCTAACGCCGCAAAAAATGCGAGTTGTATTTCTTTCCGCCATTGGCCTAATTGGGCTTATTTTAGCGCTTTATTTTTTACCCAAAACGCATCGCAACACACTGTCGCCCTCACACAGAGTTTTACTAAACGCAATAAAATGGGTTGAAGCTAAAACAGGAAAAGAAAGAGGGAATAAAACCTTGTCCGCCTTTATGACTGAAGTTAACCCTTTGATAAACGAAGATGCTGCCAAGGCACTAAGACTACTGTGTGAACTATTTGAGCACGAAAAATACGCACACCGAACACAAGAGGCAAAAGTTTATCCAACCATGAAGCGTCAGCTAAAAATGTTAAAACAGGCATTAAAGTAGGAAATAGCTAAACCGGTTGCACCTTTAACACTCACACTTCCCCCTTTTTAGTGCAGACTAATTAATAGTGCCTTGGCGCGAGCGCCTATCAACACAACCACAATTTTATGCAAGTCATTGTTTTTAAAAGCAATAAGAAACGCATTTAAGCGTATTTTGGTTATTGGCACTTTTTTAGCTTTGTACAAGTGGATAACAAAAGTACGAAGGCGCTTATACAAGTATTAGTTGCCAACGGGCTTTAGAGTACAAAGGCGTACACATAACCGACGGTTTATTTGTTAGCTACCACAATGCATGAGTTTCGGACAAAGGCGTCCCCAGTTCTTTCTTACGAGAGCGCTGCGGACGCCTTTTTTTGATCTTCTGGAACGCATTGAAACAGCAAACGCCAACACACAGATGACAACTTATTAATAACGACAACGTGAGGTGAAACCATGGCTTATCTTCTCCCCGCTGAGTTTGCAACCAAGATGGTAGATGCAGGCGAAGCTAAAATTTATATGTCTACACGAGATACTCTAATCCGCGCTTATATGGCAGGTGCAATATTGGCCCTTGCCGCTGTTTTTGCCGTTACCATTGCCGTTCAAACCGGCGTGTTTCTTCTTGGCGCAGTGTTGTTCCCAGTGGGCTTTTGTATGCTCTACCTTATGGGATTTGACCTATTAACCGGCGTGTTTGTACTTACCCCACTCGCTTGGCTTGCACAGCGACCTGGCGTCACGCCAAAACAAATTCTACGAAATTGGGGATTAGTATTTTTAGGTAACTTTGGCGGCGCATTAACCGTGGCCTTTATGATGTCGTTTATTTTTACCATGGGGTATAACGTGGATGGCGGTGCCATCGCGACTAAGGTAGCCAGCATTGGGGAAGCTCGTACATTGGGCTACGCAGAGCACGGCGTTGCAGGCTGGTTCACCATTTTTATTCGCGGCATGTTGTGTAACTGGATGGTGTCGCTAGGCGTTGTGGGTGCAATGATTTCAACCCACGTTAGCGGAAAAGTACTAGCCATGTGGATGCCAATCATGCTGTTCTTCTTTATGGGTTTTGAGCACTCAGTAGTAAACATGTTCCTTTTCCCATTTGGCCTTATTATGGGCGGCGATTTCTCAGTTATGGACTACTTCATTTGGAACGAGATCCCAACTGCACTTGGAAATCTTGTTGGTGGCCTCGCCTTTACTGGACTAACCCTATACACCACCCACGTTAAGACGCTACCAAAACGTACTATCCCTGTTGATAAAGCCGCTGCATCGCAAACACTGCCTATTTAATTAAGGCGCTTATCTTAAAGCCATCATGTCTTGTCCCTACAAGACACGTCATGATGGCGTTATCCGTTTCCTTGGAAATAACTAATTGGGCTCATAATTAAATATGCAGGTAAGAAGCAATTAAACATGAATGAGCGAGCCGCGTTAAACGCCCCAATTAACCCACCAGCTAACATGCTCAGTGTAAGTGCATTTTCTACAGCCGGCGTTAAAGCGATAAACCAAGATGCATACGCTTTTCATGTTTCTGATAACCCAAATCAAAGCAGCGTTTTTGTTATCGCCGACGGTGTAAGTAGCAGTACGGTTAGCCAAGTTGCTAGCGACTTTGCTACCAGTCAGTTTATTAAACTGTTTAATATGGCGCCGGAACAATGGTCGGTTAAGACGCGCGCGGAAACCATTATTAAAGAGATAAACGCGCTGCTTTACACTCGTACGCAAAGAAGTCCCTTTTGCTATACACCAGAAAAAGGTTATGTTTGCACGTTAACAGTGGCGGTGGTAACAGGCAATCACATGGATGTATTTCATGTAGGGGATTGTCAAATTCAGGTTATTTCTAAGAACGCACAGTCGCCTGTCTTACTCACAAAACCTCATCGTCAAGTATCGGAAAGTGAGCCTTCGCAGAGTTATCTTACTAGAGCATTAGGCGTTAAAGCGAATATAGACATCGACCACACAACACTCACCCTCAACTCATCGAGCACGTTTTCGATAAGTAGCGACGGGGTTTATGAGTTTGTTTCGCTACCTACCATTCTTATGAAAATCAATGAGGCCGATACGCTTTCGGAAAACCAAGCCGCGTTGGTAGTACATGAGGCATTTACTAGAGGAAGCGATGACAACCTCACCTTACTTCTCGTAAAGGTTCTCGTAGCTAGCCATGATGGCCTAAACGATCACAGACATCCAACGTATGCCGGCGTTTCAAGTTCACCTCATTCATCTGTACTTCACAGGTCATTGGGCGACCAGCTGATAAGCAATTCTGAGGTATCTGATGCTGCGATTCATTACTCAAATCAGCAGTCTGATGAACAAGTATACGAAGAGCCTGCTGCCGCAAGCTTCAAAACGGGTGATGATGTTGATGGATTGAAGCTAGAACGACAGCTTTATACGTCGGCCCGAAGCCATGTCTTTATTGCCACCAATTCGTCTTGTGACGCTACGCACACAAAAAGCCCTGTGGTTGTAAAAACGCCGGCTACCGACTTTACCCTATCACCAGAAATGATAAATGGGTTCCTAATAGAGAGCTGGTTTTCGAGACGGGTTAATTCGGCACACGTCATTAAAAGCCCAACGTTTACTGATTTGGGTTTACCGTACTCTCCTTCTGCTTTTTACAGCGTAAGTGAATATGTGCAAGGTCAAACGCTAGCTCAATGGGCTGTTGATAATCCTACGCCCCCACTAGAGCAAGTTAGGAATATAATCGAGCAAGTTGGTAAAGGTTTACAGGCAATGCACCGTCAGGGCATTGTTCATAGGGATATACGCCCCGACAATATTATTATTAGCGAACAAGGGCACTGTACTATTATAGATTTGGGTTCAGCAGCCTTAGCCGATGCCCCAAGCCTCTATAGTGACACACCTATTCCTGGCGCTGCACTTTTTTCCGCACCTGAATACTTTTTAGGAAATGTAGGCACGGAGCGCTCTGATCTGTTCTCCTTAGCCGTACTGACCTACTATCTTTTGTGCGGGCGTTATCCCTATGGCACAAAGCTCGCTCACTGTCGCACGTTGGCCGAGCAGAAAAAGTTAAAATACCAAACCGCATTGGCTCCTAATCGGCCAATACCTAATTGGGTTGATAGCGCCCTGAAACGTGCTTTGCATGTGAACCCTGATAAGCGATTTTCTGCACTATCTGAGTTTCTTTTTTCGCTTCGCTACCCAAATCCATCACAGCATACGGCGTACGAGCCGTTAGTAAAACGACACCCTCTTTTTGTGTACAAGGTGCTAATACTGGCACTTATTTTCAGCAATCTAGTTACGCTCATTTTGTTTAACTAACCCTTTAAGGAAATGCAAATGATTACATCGAGAACCCAAGTTACCGACATGATCCAGTCAGCCAAAATTTTAAAAGGCATAAAGTGGAGTCAGATTGCCGAAGTTGTTGGTCAGTCAAAAGAATGGAGTACAGCAGCTTGTTTAGGACAAATGGCCATGACAAAGCAGCAAGCTGAAGCCGTGGGTGAGTTACTTGAGCTTACCGACGAAGCGATTGCCTGGCTTCAAATCGTGCCTTACAAAGGCTCGTTACCCACAGAAGTCCCTACCGACCCGCTTATTTACCGCTGGTATGAATTGGTGAGTGTGTATGGCACTACATTAAAGGAATTAATTCATGAAGAATTTGGCGACGGCATCATGAGTGCCATTGATTTCTCGATGGATTTACAGCGCGAAAACGATCCTAAAGGCGACCGTGTAAGCGTAGTTATGTCAGGGAAGTTTCTGCCATATAAGATGTACTAAACGTATTTCAAGACGGGACACCCGACATAAAAAAAGCCGGTCTTGCGACCGGCTTTTTAGTATTTCTTGAAGCGTAAGCTAACCCAAGGTCAGCTTACGTTCGCAAAGGCTAATTACTTAGCAGCTTTACGCGCTTTCGCTTCTTCAATTACTTTGTCAGCTACGTTCTGAGGACATGCTGAGTAGTGGCTGAATTCCATAGAGAACTGACCACGACCAGATGTAATAGTACGTAGGTGACCGATGTAACCAAACATCTCAGATAGAGGTACGTCAGCCTTGATGCGAACGCCAGTAGCGCCAGCTTCTTGGTCTTTGATCATACCACGACGACGGTTAAGGTCACCAATTACATCACCAACGTTGTCTTCTGGGCTGAACACGTCAACTTTCATGATTGGCTCAAGAATCTGAGGACCCGCTTTTGGCATTGACTGACGGAATGCACCTTTCGCTGCAATTTCGAACGCGATTGCTGATGAGTCAACTGCGTGGAAACCACCGTCGTAAAGTTCAACTTCAACGTCTAATACTGGGTAGCCAGCTAGAGGACCCACATCCATCATGCCTTTGAAGCCTTTCTCAATGGCTGGGAAGAATTCCTTAGGAACGTTACCACCAACAACAGATGAAACGAACTTAAAGCCAGTGTTAGTTTCTCCAGGACGGATGCGGTAATCAATCTTACCGAACTGACCAGAACCACCAGACTGCTTCTTGTGCGTGTAGCTGTCTTCAACGGCTTGCGTGATAGTTTCACGGTAAGCAACTTGAGGCTGACCAACTTCTAGCTCAACGCCGTAGGTACGCTTCAAGATGTCTACTTTGATATCTAGGTGAAGCTCACCCATACCTTTAAGGATGGTTTCGCCTGAATCTTCGTCAGTTTCAACTTGGAAAGATGGATCTTCTGCTACTAGCTTACCAATAGCAAGAGACATCTTTTCGTTAGCGCCTTTGTCTTTTGGCTTAACCGCAATTGAGATTACTGGCTCAGGGAAGATCATTGGCTCTAGTGTACAAGGGCTCTTCGGATCACATAGCGTGTGACCAGTTTGAACGTTCTTCATACCTACGATAGCAATGATGTCACCTGCCTGTGCAGATGATAATTCAGTACGGTCGTTCGCGTGCATTTCTACCATACGACCAACACGTTCAGTTTTACCAGTAGCAGAGTTAAGGATGGTGTCACCCTTGTTTAGCTTACCAGAGTAGATACGTATGAAAGTCAAGGCACCGAAACGGTCATCCATAATTTTGAACGCAAGCGCACGGAACGGCTCATCAACAGATACAGTTGCAACTTCACCAGTAGGCTCACCCGTTTCTTCGTCAGTTAGATCTTGTGGATCAACTTCTGTAGGAGAGGGTAAGAAATCAATAACTGCGTCAAGAACTAGCTGAATACCTTTGTTCTTGAAAGCAGAACCACAGTAAGTTGGGAAGAAAGACATATCGCGCGTACCTTTACGGATACAACGCTTGATATCTTCTAGAGACGGCTCTTCACCATCCATATAAGCCATCATTAGGTCGTCGTCTTGCTCAACCGCAGTTTCGATCATTTGCTCGCGGTATTCTTGCGCTTTCTCAACCATATCTTCTGGAATATCTACGATTTCGTAGTTTTCAGGAAGACCTGAGTCATCCCAGATATACGCTTTCATGTCTAGAAGGTTAACAACACCTTTAAAGTCGTCTTCGATACCGATTGGCAGCGTCATTACTAGTGGGTTAGCAGCAAGTACTTTCTTAACTTGGCCAACAACACGGTAAAAGTCTGCACCCATACGGTCTAGTTTGTTTACGAAGATTACACGCGCAACTTCTGATTCGTTAGCATAACGCCAGTTAGTTTCTGACTGAGGCTCAACACCGCCAGAACCACAGAATACACCGATACCGCCGTCTAGTACTTTAAGTGAACGATATACTTCAACTGTAAAGTCAACGTGTCCCGGAGTATCGATGATGTTCATGCGATGATCTTTCCAGAAACAGGTTGTTGCCGCTGACTGGATGGTAATACCACGCTCAGCTTCCTGCTCCATGAAGTCAGTTGTTGATTCACCATCGTGAACCTCACCAGTTTTATGGATTTTACCAGTAAGCTTCAAGATACGTTCTGTTGTGGTAGTTTTACCCGCGTCTACGTGGGCGAAAATACCAATGTTTCTGTATAAAGATAAGTCTGACATTAGTTCACTTTCATTGGTTCAGAGTAAAAAAACGGCCGGATTATAAAGGATTTCTATACCAGATTTACACCTTTTTTAGCATAAACCTTGGATTCGCTTGCTAAAATCCGCACCAGCATTAATTCTTTTCTATAAATATCAAAAACTTAATAAGTTATGACACTTTTTTGAAAAATA
>Ga0115005_10000238_pt1 | contig 41820 bp, 38 predicted proteins | sample ArcOceMetagenome_FD_87163 | JGI IMG/M metagenome (GOLD analysis project Ga0115005, IMG submission 87163) | Marine eukaryotic phytoplankton communities from Arctic Ocean - Arctic Ocean - Greenland ARC118M Metagenome | ecosystem: Environmental > Aquatic > Marine > Oceanic | place: Arctic Ocean... | reverse complement strand
TTATAAATGGCGATTTCATGAGAACTATAGATTCAGTACTAGTTATAAAATGAACTATGGGACAGAAACACTGAATGATTACTTCTATGAAGTTCGCCCAAGTGATGTTCGCTCAAATAGACAAAGGTACAATGCAAAAGAGGGTTTTATTGGGCAAGACATCTCATTAAGTCTTCTTTATGAAAAAGATCGATTTTTTATGATTGGGGGTTACCGGGTTAGTGACTATACAGATTCTGCAAATAATAATAGTCCCTTATTTAAATCTAAAAGAGATGAAGCAATATTTATAGCTTTTAATTATTTTCTACATCAGTCTGAGGAGACTGTGAATAAGTAGCGACTCCAATTTTTGCAAACTCTGAGCGAAGATTTTTAAGTAGAATGGCAAATGAAGAATATTGATATAACCTAACATCATCCGTTCCAATTAATTCATTCCAATAAGTAGAAGAGTTTATATATCCCCTATAATTGGCAGTTCCCCAAAGAAGCCCTACAACCTTACCTGTAGTCTTTGAGATAAGTGAGCTTCCAGAATCACCACCGGCTGCATCACAACCAGTAAAAAATGTATTCGTTATGCTAAAATTTTCTAAATTATAGAGCTTATTGTCAGCTGAACTCACAACACAATCCGAATCAATATTTAAATTCATTTTAAAATCAGTGAGCTTGTCTCTTTTAGTGACTCTTTTCAACCCAAACCCAGCTTGTGAAAGAGACGTTCTAGCGATTGTGCTTTCATCCCATTCAATTTCTAAACCTTCACCTATAAAGTTTTCCAAATCAGGCCCACTAATTGTAAAAACAGTGATGTCTGACTCTTCATTTTTATACATAGAAAAAAGAATAGAATCACAATCGGCGCTACTTCTTCCAAAATTTTTATTTATAAAAGTTATTTTAGCAGAACGACACTTATTAGCACCCATAACATGAGCATTTGTTATAAAGATATGACGGTTATTATGTTTACCGATATAGAAGCCGGTCCCTCTATTCATTCGATCACCAGAACCGACATTAATCAGGACAGTGTTTTCAATTTGTTTGTCTATATATGGGTTCTCTTGGATTTGATATAAATTTTTGTAGCTAATTTTACTATATTCATCTCCAACTTGAAGATATTGCTTTGCCTGGACTTGAAAACTTATGATTGTGATAAATAATAGTATTAGTCTTTTCATGGATCAGTTTTTAACTGAATATTGCCAATAAAAAAATGATCCCTGTAAAAATAAGTCCTAAAGAAATTTTAAGAAAAATAAAATAATGTAAATATTACTTAGTACCAAAGAGTCTGTCTCCTGCGTCTCCAAGACCTGGAACTAAATAACCTTTCTCATTTAATCCCTCTTCAGCTGATAATGTTATAATCTCAACTTCAGGGTGAAAGTGATGAAGTCTCTTAATTCCCGTTGGACATGTCAGGATCGTTAAGAGTTTAATTCTCCCAACTTTATATTGCTTTAATCTATCAATTGATGCGATAGCAGTATCACCTGTTGCTAAAAGTGGATCAATAAGTAATACATCTTTTCCTTCTACAACTTCAGGTAATTTAAAATAGTATTCAACTGTATTATTAATAAATTTATCTCTATAAATTCCAATATGTCCTGCAGAACAATACGGTAGAAGAGTTAACATAGAATCAAGCATACCATTACCTGCTCTCATGATAGAGACAATGATAGGAGGATTTTTAACTTTTTTAACCTTTGCAATTGCTATAGGTGTTTTAACCTCATCATCATAGAGTTCTAAATCTTTAGTTGCTTCAAAAGCAAGAAATTTTGTAAGTTCAACAACAATTCTTCTAAATTCGGAACTATCAGTTCTCTCATCTCTTAAATAAGTCAGTTTATGTTCAATTATTGGGTGTTTTATTTCAGTAACTTTACTACTCATATATAATCCTTTTTATTTTTTTTAAAATACTGTTCCATCAGAATCAAGTTGAAGAGGTGGCTCTCCACTTTCTCTTAGTTTTTTTGCAATAACTCTTCCGGCCCACCATGTTCCACCTTCTAAAACTTTCGCAAGTGGAAAATCTTCAGGAGATTTATTTAATTTTTTCTGAACGACAACTCCAACTCTATCTAATAATTGTAAAGTAAGGGCACGCCATTCAATAATAAGATCACTTGAAGGTTTATGTGATTTCTCTTTATTTTTTTCGTCTCGAAGATTAATAACACCGAAATCTAGGAATAATCCTCCATTACGGTATTCAGATAAACCAGTTAATTTTTCTGCTCCGGTAATTTTTAATCCTGCTTCCAGCATTGGAGTAACAAGTGAATAAGTTAACCACTGAGATAGTTTATGAAAACAGATGACAGTATCTTCAGAAATTTCAGATCCAAGAGGAGCATAATGCCAAACATCTCCAAGATTTTTTCCATTCACATCTATTCTTCCAGGCCAAATAGGGCCTAGGCCCACCAGAACTGCGTTTAAAATATCTCCCACTTCAAATTCATTCCCGTGTTTATTTATTAAATAATCAATGATTGAACCGGGACGTTTTTTAGGAAAAATGACAGAGTTCTCTCCCACCACTCTCCCAAGGGATTTTAATAAATTTAATCGTCCATCAACTCCAATAAGAGGATTTGAAGATGTTACTTGAAAAGCATTTTCAAGTATCTCTTTTGTTAAATTGCTTAAACCTTCTGCGTTTGATTCAAGCTTATTTCCTGAGGATAAAGATTTATCTGTAAATAAATAATAAGATGCAACAGCAAGACCCTCAGAGCGATTAAAATAATTTTCACCCTCAAGGTATTTCCAATCTTTTCCTGCTCCTGCATCCAGCAGAACCGAAGTGATAACTAAATCAAGCTTTGTTCTCGCACGATCAATTGGTGATAGGTCTGATAAAAGATCATTAAATTTCTTTTCTCGATCAATATTTCCCACTTTAAAATGTCCCCACCTTGAATGGAAAGGAATATTGTGGTCTGGATAGTTTTTATTAATCACTTCTAAAACAAAATCAGAGCATGCTTCAATTTTTGATTCATCCACAGAGAAATTTGTTTTACCACTAAGGGCCAGATCATAAATTTTCTTCGTTGTATTTCTTATAGCAACTGGAGTGAGTAAATATTCAAAATCTTTTTCTAAAATACTATTCTTCAATTTTTCTTCCTTGTACTTCTTGTAAGCCTGATGCGTCCTTTATATCATCTTGAGTGAAATATCCTGCCGCTTTTTTTGCTTCAATTTCAACTTGAGCATCAGCTGGTATTAATTCATTTGGTATTGATAATCGATTAACAACTTCAATTCCAGAACCAACGATTGCATCGTATTTCATATTACTCATTGAGTGAAGATTGTGAATCTTTTGAACCCCTAGATAATGAAGTACATCCGGCATAAATTCTTGAAATCTTGCATCTTGTACTCCGGCAACGCATTCAGTTCTATAGAAATAGTTTTTCGCTGAATCCCCACCTTCTTGTCTTTTTCTTGCGTTATAAACTAAGAACTTTGTTACCTCTCCAAGAGCTCTTCCCTCTTTTCTAAAATAAACAATTAGTCCTACGCCACCTTTTTGAGCTGTTCTTGCCGCATCTTCAATTCCCCAAGTAAGATAAGGTCTACAAGTACATATATCTGATCCAAAAACATCTGATCCATTACACTCATCGTGAACTCTACAAGTAAGTTCGACTTCTGGTTTTTGTAGATCATCTGGGTTTCCAAAAATATAGGCAGTGGTTGACCCAATAGGTGGTAAAAGAATTTTTAAATCTGGACGAGTGACAAGTTCAGGAAACATTCCTCCTGTTTCTTGAAATAGAATCTTTCTTAATTCCCCTTCTTCAATATTTAACCTTTTTGCCATTCCAGGCAGATACCAAACAGGTTCAAGTGCAACTTTTGTACACTTTACTGATCCATCTTCTTTGACTACTTTTCCATCGACTTTTAGACGTCCTAATTTAACGGCCTCTTGTACTTCTGGGATATGTAAGTGTGCTTGAGTTACGGCAATTGATGGCTTTACATTATAGCCATCATCTAAATACTTTTTAAAATAAACATTTACATCTGCTCCATAAGGATCAATCGTTGCAATTTTTGTCAGATCAAACCATGAAGGATTTGGTTTAAAACGAAATGTCCCTTCAGTGTTATATAGATCAGGCTTATGAGCTTTTGGAAAAGCACCTGAAGCAATTGATAGAGCTCTATAAACAGTGTACGAACCCGAATGAGATCCAATTGCATTTCGATCTTGCTTATCAGATATAGTTGCAATAACAGGGCCTCTTTTTTCAGGATTTTCCTCTCCCCAGTAAATTTTAGGAGTATTCTTATAAAGTTGATCTGAGTGTGAAGTCAAAACAACGTGTGATGTTCTTTTTATTTCTTCCATTTTTTACCTCTTATGACATCCAATTGTGGTCTTTTTGATTTTCCCATTTGGTTGTTATTTTTTTTACGTTACTCCAAAAATCTAATGAGTGCTCTCCTGTAATATCTCCGTGTCCAAATTTAGAAGATTTAGTACCACCAAAACTAAATGGTTCTCTAGGAACTGGAACCCCAATATTCACTCCAAACATTCCACAGTTGGAAAGGCTTGCAATATTAGCGGCAATAGGTCCAGAGCTTGTGAACACACTTGCTGCATTTCCATAAGGAGAACTATTTTGAATCGAGACGGCTTCAGTTATATTTTTACATCTAACAATTGCAAGAATCGGCCCAAATAATTCAGTCGTTGCGGCCTCAGATCCAGGCTTCACGTTATCAAGAATTGTAGGACCTAACCAATATCCACCTTCATACTGAGATGGTTTTTTAGCAACTCTACCATCAAGTAAAAGAGTTGCTCCATCTTTTACAGCACGTGTGATGGCCTCATTTAAAAAAGCTAATTGCTCTTTTGTTATGATTGCACCCATCGTATCTCCGAGGACTTGAGAGTTAGCTCTATTTAAAATATTTTTAATATGTGCATCAACATCTCCAACGGCAAGTAAAACAGATGCGGCCATACATCTTTGCCCTGCACAACCAGTAAATGAATCTGAAATTCCAAGACCACTTACTTCAAGATCTGCATCTGGGAGAAGAAAAATATGATTCTTGGCTCCACCAAGACATAAAGCTCTTTTTCCAAGTGCTGTTGCTCTTTTATAAACTATATTTGCAATCTTTGTTGAACCAACAAAAGCAATGGCAGAGACATCTTCATGATCAATAATCGCTTCGACAACTTCACTCTCACCTTGAATCACGGTTAAAATTCCAGCAGGAAGACCCGCTTCAGTAAAAGCTTCTGCAATATATTTTGAGGTTAGAGGTGTTTTTTCAGATGGTTTCCAAACATAAGCATTTCCAACAGCAATAGCGATAGGAATTGTCCACATAGGGACCATTGCTGGAAAATTAAATGGTGTAATAGATGCAACAACACCAAGAGCTTCTCTTTGGTATTCACAAAAAACACCACGGGATACTTCCATCTTTCCACCAACATCAGCATTTTGAAGTGAAAGTGCATACTCTAAAACTTCTACACCTTTCATAAGTCCTGCTCTTGACTCTGAAATGGTTTTACCATTTTCTAAAGAGATGATTTCTGAAATTTTATCTTGGTCCCGTAATAGGATATTTCTAAAATTAAAAAGAACCTGTGCTCTAGATTTTAGAGATTGGTGGGCCCAATCAACTTGATTTGCTTTCGCTTTTTTTATAAAGCCATCAATATCATTCTTACTTGCATAATGAACTGTTCCGCAAGCTTTTCCAGTATATGGGCTTATGACCTCAGCAGTTTTACCACTTCCGTTCACCCATTCAGCACCAACATAATTTGATACTTCTAAATTATTTACCGTCGTATCTATATTAGACATATAATCCTCCGTTTTTAGGAAAAGAGTTATTCTAGAGGGGCAAAAACATTTTGCATACCTACAGTGCGTTATAGAGGATTTTTTATTTGAAAGATATTAATGAGAGCATGGGCAACAAAGGCATCCATGCTCTCATATATTGAAATGACGGAAATAATAAGTTAAATCTAGTAAGTATATCCTAGAGTTAAGAAGCCATACGTATTTTCGCTTGCTGTATCGTCATTTGACCAGTTCAGTGCTGTTAAGTATTCCATACCTACAGACCAGTCATTATTAAGATAATAAGACGAACCTAATCTAAACAATGGACCAAACGTTGTTTTATCATCTTCGCTACTACCAACATCTTTATGATGCATTATTGCAAGGCCTGTACCTAAATAAACATCTGCATTAGATTGATCTCTTAAGTGATGGATCAAACTACTACCCACAAGTAATTGAGCATCTTTTTGGCCTGCCCCCTCTTCTCCATTATCCCCTGAAGTAAAGACTAAGGCATCAACCCCAAGACTTCCCTTCCTTCTTTCGTGTGATAAACCAATATTCGTTGTCGTATTACTAAAACCACCATAGAGTTTTGAAATACCCGTTGATTCTTTCCACTCTCTCTCAAGTTTATCCCCTAGGTCAGCATACGCTCCTGAGATTGATAATACCGATAATGATACTGCTACTTTTTTTAAATTCATAATTCACTCCTTTAAAAGATTTAGTTAATTTTTCTTAGAAATAGAATAGAGAATTTCTTATAAGCTGACCTCCATCCATTGTGTTTAGAATGTGTAATTTTAAGCACATTTAAATTTATGATGAAATATTTGAGAGAGATTTAATAATCTCTCTATCTCTAGCGTCTTTACTATTATCAAGAAAGGATTTTGAATAATAGTTTAGCTGTTTTTGAATTAAAGCAATACTACCAGGATCATGACATCTTCTCTTTAATGAATAAAATAATTCGATCACTTTCTTTGTCGAAAGAAAATCTTTTGTCACATAACTTCGAAGGGAATCAAAAATACGCTCAAAGCCTTCATTAAAACTTATGATATGATAAATAACTCTTATTTTTCTATTTTTATCAAAGTAGCAGAAATTAGATTTTTTTAGATTGAGCATATTAATTAAACCACTTTCAATTTTATTTAAACAGTCAATTGCAGTATAGGGATCATTCATACTTGGGGATAATGCCCGAATTGCAATTTCAGAGAGTAATTGAGCAGAAAAGAAGATATCTTGCCTAAAAGACCGTTTTGTTGCCCAGATAACTGTATTTCTCAATTTAAGTAGAGATTTATCATCAATTTTTTGCTTCGCATAAATTTCAAGAAGCTGACATTCCTTTATAATATATTTACCGGGCATAACTTTGATTTTTATGATGAGATCAAGCTCAGTCGCAACTTGAATAATTTTTTTTAAATCAATATATTCAACATATCCTTCACTATTACTATTAATATTTATTCTCGATGGATATGAGCTATAAAAATCTCTATACTCAGTTTGAGTTTCATCTCCATTACTCTGTGCATATATATCTTTAACAGTACCGATCGTTTTATGAAATTGATTACCAACCTTATGCACTGCCTGTACCATGCTGATAGACTGTGGTATATGATGAATATAATAGATAAGTACACCCACACTTAAAAGTGCAAGTATTATTGTTATTAAAATAGAATAATGTGGAACAAATTCAAGACTATTCTGAGATCCCTCTTTAATTGTTCTTAAGACTAAAATACTATAAACAAAGGTCGAAACGAAAACGCCAAGGGTGAATTGGTTTCCTTTGTCTTGCATAAAACCCACAATAATCCTAGGGCCTATTTGTGAGCTTGCAAATGAGATCGCCATAATCGTCATGGAAAAAGTGACACCTGCAATGGACATCATTGTCCCTGCAATCGTCGATAGAATAAGCCTTGCACCTTCTGCCTCATTAAGATAAATCCAGCTGAATATCTCAGTACTCGTTTTTATCTCATCAATTTTTAAACTCACAATTGAGAGTAAAATAGATAGGAATACAATAACTGATGGAAGGAACCAATAACTCGATTTCAAGGCCTCTACCAATTGAAATAGTTTTCTTTTAAGAGTTATCATGATGATCCTTTATAAACTCTGAGGGTAAATCTAGGGTTCTGATCGGAAAAGGTATTGTAATATTATTTTCATCAAAAGCTTTTTTGATTTTCTTAATAGCTTGATGACGAAATTTTAGATAATTATTATCTTCTGGATAATTAATCCATACCCTCGCACTTAAATTAATAGAACTGTCACCAAATTCATCAAAATAGACTTCAACATCTCTTTGTTCAACTCGTCCTTCAATTTTAGCTAATACATCCATCGTTATTTTTTCAACAAAATCAAGATCTTCTGAATATGAGACTCCAATACTGATATCTAATCGTCTCATAGGTGTGGTTGTGTAGTTTAATAAAGGCTTCGTAAACATATATTTATTAGGAATCAAGTATTCGATGCCATCAAAACTCATAATTCTCGTAACTCGTAAGTTTATTCCAATGACATCCCCAATAAAATCATCGACTTTCACTGTATCTCCGATACGGTAGGGGCCTCTAATCGCAATCAATATTCCAGAGACAAAATTTGATACAATTTCTTGAAAAGCAAAACCTAGCGCCAGACCAATGACACCTGCCCCAGCGAGAAGGGACGTGACTGTTTTATCTAGGTTTAAAATACCTAGTGAAATAAACAAACCAACTCCTAAAATAATAAAATAGAGAAATGTTATTAATAATTTTGATAAGGCTTCAGTTTTAATGACCGTAGAAAGATATCTTCCAATATATTTTTTAAATAATTTTGCTATCAAGAGAAACAGAATGAATACAATGACTGCGACCAATACATTTGGAATAAATTTAATTGAGAGTTCATACCATTCAATTAGTTTTTCCTCTAAAAGATTTGTCGCACTTTTAAGATCAATAATCAAAACAACCTCCAATAATATTTTTCATATCATTAGTTATAAGCTTGTTTGAAAAATTAAGAATAAATATTGTTTTAATTAATTGTGTAATTAATTACACATTAAAAGCATTGACACTCTTTTAAAGACATTTTTGAGGTTGATGATGGATGGCCGAAAATGTTGTTCTTTCGGCCAATGAAAATTTATAATCGAGTTTAGTTCATTTCGACTAAACCAAAAGTAGCACCATGGGGCAGCGCACCGTATCAATCAAAAAATTTTCATTACAAAAATGAATTATTTACAGATATAATTACTCTATATTAAGAATTTTATAAACTTTAGACGACCCATTGAGTTCAATCTCAAAGGATTCTCCCTTTGATAAGCCTATTGCAGCATCTCCAATGGGGGAAAAGACTGAGATGACTAAAATGACTTCATCATCCATTTTAAGCATGGTTCCGCCGGCCGTTGGAGCAACAAAATAGCGTTTTGAGAGATTATTTATCTCCAGGGTAATTAGTGAGCCTATGGAGACTTCTTTATTTGATTTTTTAATATTTATCCCGGTGAGAAGCTCTAACTCTTGCTCTAATTCTGTTAGTCGTTGCTTTTGACCATCTGCAAGATAGTTCGCTTCAGTGGCCCTAGTATCATATTTACCATCTGATTTTAAATCACCATTTTGAACAAGATACTTTGTCGTCTCATATATTTGAGTATGTTTTTTAATTTCAATTTCAACTTTATTCAAAAGCTCTTTTAATATATTTTGTTTTATCATAACTATTAAGACTACTTATGAGTTTCTTTGTAGTCAATTATATAAATATCTGTTTTAATCCCCTCATGACTATTCTCGCAAATATACAAAATCTAAATCTCTCCTTTGGCCAAAAAATTATTTTTAAAGATGCAAAAATTGCTATAAATGAAAATGATCGAATTGGACTTATCGGTCTAAATGGACATGGGAAATCGACTCTCTTTAATATCCTCATGGACAAAGTGACTCCTGATATCTCAACACCTCCTTTTATATTTGATAAAAACAAGGATAAATTCACTCCTTTTCTTGTTCCCCAGGAATTGGATGTAAAATCCTATCCAGAATTAAAGATTAATAATTTTTATCTCTCTTTTTATCCGGAACTTTATAAAGTTTCAAAAGAGCTTGATATTATCGGAGAAAGACTTGCTCTTGAATATGACAATGAAAAGCTTCTACATAAACAACAAGAGTTACTCGATCAATTTGAGCAGCTTCAGGGCTGGAATATTGAGAGTGCCTACCTTAGTTATTTAAATAATTTTGATCTCGCTAATCGTGATATTGAAATATCCAAACTAAGTGGTGGAGAACAGCGTAAGATGGCCCTATCGATAGGTCTCTCTTCTCCTGCAAGCTTTATCTTATGGGATGAGCCTACAAACCATCTTGATATAGAAACAATTGAAAAGTTTGAAGATGAACTTAGTTCTTCTAATAAAACTTATATGATTATTAGCCATGATAGATACTTATTAAATCATGTTACTGATAGAATAATCCATATTGAACGTGGTGATATTAATAGCTTTAAAGGTACTTACTTAGAATATCTTGAGTATATTATTGAGAGAGATAAAGAGCGTGAAAAGCATTTAGATAAATTACAAAATAGACATAGAAGAGAGCTTGCGTGGATGAGACAAGGTGTCAAAGCCCGTGGTACTCGTTCTAAAAAAAGAGTGGAAGGTTTTCACAATATTAAATCTGATATCCAAACCCTAAAAGATAAATCAAGAAAAACAGTTAATTTAAATCTTACTCACAGTGGAAGACAATCAAAACAAATTATTGAACTTGAAAATATGAGTTTTGGGTTTCCAGGAAAAGAAATCTTCAAAAATCTTAGTTTATCACTTTGTAAAAAAGATAAAATTGCACTCATAGGACCTAATGGGGCCGGTAAATCGACTTTAGTGAAGATTCTCTCAGGAGAACTAGAGCCGACTTCGGGAATTAGAAATGCACTTGATCAATTAAAAATTATTGTTTTTGATCAAAAGAGAGAATCTCTAGATTTGAATAGAACTCCCGCTCAAGTTGTTGGGGAAGGACAAGATTTTATTCATTTTGATAATGGTACGCAAAAACATGTTGTCTCATATTTAGAAGACTTTTTATTCGCTAAAGATCAAATTGATAAACCAATTCATACTCTTTCTGGTGGTGAAAAGAATAGACTACAACTTGCCATGTTTATGAAGCAAAGTGCAGATCTTTGGGTTTTTGATGAACCTACCAATGATCTCGATATTGAAACAATTGAAATTTTAGAAAACGAGCTTGCAAAGTATGAAGCGGCTGTTTTAATTATAGGCCATGATAGAGCATTTCTAGATAATATTTGTAAGCATACATGGCTTTTACATGACAAAGATATTGAAGTTTTTGAAGGTGGATACTCACAGGTTGCGCCTTATCTTCATGCCCTTGAGATGGAAAAAAAGTTTCAATCAAGTAATCAAGCAAAAGTAAATGCAACTGATTCTAAGAGCAATACAGAATCAAAAATGACTTATAAAGAAAAACAAAGATTTGATCAAGTTGAAGAGGATATTTCTAAACTTGAAGAATCAATAGAATTAATAAAAGAGAGTCTGACAAACTTTGACTATGATAATCAATCAACAGTTGAGCTTGAAGGTATTTCTCAAAGTCTCTCCATTGAAGAAAAGAAGTTAGAATCTCTATATAAGGAATGGGAAGAATTATCCAAAAAAGAACAATAAATATTAAATTCTAAAAAGACCACGTAAGCTCAATATTCTCGTTTGACCTCTTGTTTTTCGATAGACAGAGACATGAATTTTAAGCTTAGTATTAATTCGTTTGTACTTTGATGGAAAATTAAGCATACCGATATTTAATATAAAATCCCGCTCATCTTTATTTACAATTGATCTATCAATTGCAAAGTGACCTAAGTTTTCATTTTTACCTGTCTCTTCATTAACAGCAACAATCGATACGACAAATTTTGTATCAACATGGATATAAGGATTATATTTTTCTTTGACTTCTAAATATAGCTCTTCTCCGAAGTTTCTCAATTTACCAAGAGACAAATGAGTTAAAGACGTTTCTGAAACAACATTATCTATTACAATTGTAATATTATTTCCATCAACAAAAATAGTGTAATCAAAGATTGGACCATTTAAACTGTTTAAAATAATTTTATTGTCTTTTAGTGCTATAGCGATTTTAGCAGAACTAAACTGATCTAGTGAATACCGTTCAGGCCATTTGAGATAGATGGTGTAGTTCTCAGTGTGGTTAAAAATATAATATTGATTAGAGATTTTAGAATCACGGTGAAAAAGATCCTTTGCTCCTTCAGAAGCATCCCAAATATTCTTAGTAAAAACAAGTGGCCTATCATTAAAATCTTTTAATAATAAAACTTTTGAAACTTGTTCCTTTTTATAATTTGCACTTACTGGGATTAAATAAATTTTTCCAAAATTACCAGTATCTCCATCAATGCCATTATCACCAATAGCACCAAATAATCCACCGTTACAGCCAAAAGATCCTAATCCGCCTTGTCCTCCGGCTCCACCTATTCCCCCTCGCTGATCGAGAGTAATATTTTTTAAGTCTTCAATTGAAGAAAAAGTTATCTTTGCATCTAATCCATCTGAACCATTTTCACCATCAGTACCATTATCACCTTTTCGGCCCTGGATTCTATTGCCACTAGAGCAATCTGGAGGATAAGCATTTTTTCCGTCTTCTCCATTAAAGCCATCACTACCTTGAAGATTAAGAACCTTCGTCGTGCCATCAGCAAAAATATTCTCAGCACTTAATGAACTAGCAGCTGTAAACAAGACTAATAAGGACAAAAAGATTTTAACAATATGTATCATGGCGTTGTTATATATAAGAAGAACTGATCTGAAAAGCTATCTAGTTAAAAAAGTGTCATAACTGCCCATTGACTCAGAGCATGGTGCAGTTGATATTTTCTAAGTACCTAAAATTTTTTAAAAAAGTATTGGCACGCATTCTGCAGAAAGCTTATTGAAACGTAACATATCAATGAATGATAAGTAGCAAAGTGAACTCGAAACAATTCGATAAAGGGGATTTTTATGAAGTATCTATTATTAAGTTTAAGCATCGCAACTCTATTTACTCAAAATGCATCTGCATTAACAAAGAATATCAAACTTCACTCTCGCGTCATCCACACTTATAGTAATGATGTCATTCACCTCAAGCAGATGCTTATGAATCAAGAGGGAAATAGAGAACTCGCGGGCTATGAACTTTTAGAAGTTAGCCTTATGGCAAAATCTAGGTTTGGAGATGCAAGTGCTTCTCTTGTGACAAACAGGTCAGAAGGAAGTGCCCAAATGATCTCAGGAAATGAAGAGAATTTTGAATCAGATTATAGTTATTTTAATAAATTGAAATTAACACCATCAAGATACTCATATGGTGACCAAGGTAGATCCCCTATGCAAATCCATATTTCAGGAGAAGCAAAAATTCAAGATATTGAAGTAAAACTTAAAAAAGAAATTCAGTATGACTATAGAGCAATAAATCGCATGGCCTTAGTTCAACTTGCAGAATTTAAAGCTGACAAATTTATTGGATCGACAGAAATCGTAAATCCAAGGTCAATTGTAAGAAGTCTTCAATTATTAGGAACAAAAGAGAAAGTGAATATAGATCTTGTTGAAATTCATTTTATGGATGGATCAGTAGTTGAACTTGATGAATTAAAAGGAAAGTTAAAAAACAATCAAGTTAAAAATTTCTCATTTAGACAAGAACTTGCAAAACCAATTAGTAAAATAAAAGTAAGTGCGACAACAACAAGTCTTTTTGGAAGTCGAGGAAGACTTGCAATATTAACGAACTAATAAAATAGATAATACAGGAGAGAGAATGAAAACATTCATTTTGATGATACTTTTATCGACAACATCAATCGCTAAAGCAGATATTTATCTAGAAGAAGGAGAATCTGTTACAGTAAGAGGGACAACTATTAGCTGTGGATCTGTAGCGCCACAAACAAGATATTACTGCACAATTAACTCTGTTTTTGATGGTGTTTATAGTGGCACTGGAGAAACTGAATTAGAAGCAAGTACAAATGCTATCAATGCCTGTAAGAGTCAATCTCGTGGTAATGGAATTCATTGCCAAGTTAATTCGATTACTTGCGAATCTAATTAATACCTGAAAAATAGAATTATTATAATATTATGTCCCTCTGATAAAACATCTGAGGGACAAAAATATTTTTTCTAAAACCTACCAATAAAAAAGTTTTTCCTATAGGCCTGGAAAGCATTCCAATTATCAACCGTTACGAAATGATCCATCTGTGCTCTAAAAGCATTACTCTCAATAACTTTCATCTTATCTATTGAATCTTTAGCAAATCTTGCATCAATCTTTTTGCGAGCTTCTGCAAGTTCTCTAATAAATGCACCTTCTGCTGAAATAAATTTTATGGCTACTTCTTCATTTAGTTCTAATTCATTACTAATGAATTGATAAGCCGCTAATAACCAATCATTTTGAAACTTATCACTTTCATAGATAGTTACAAAATCCTTTGTATATAAAATATTATCAACATAACTATCTTTAAAGCCTTCTGTTAACACAGGTGAAAATGTTTTTTTATCTTGTTCTTCCTTGAGTATTGCTGCCTCTTTTGACTCTGAACTATCTTTAATGGCCTGATAAGCAGATTCTCCTAAAGCAACAATAGCATCTCTCGATCCAAAACCATTAAGTAAAATAATAGTTACAATAGAGAGTGGAATTAAAATTTTATACACATATTTTGTGACAAAGGTAAAAATGTCTTTTGACTTAGATTCAGAATGCTTCAAACCAGCACTTTCGAGCATTTTACCTTTTTTATGTTCAAAAGAGTTTTGAAAAATTGAATTAATTTCAACATCTAACTTCTCAACAAGAAGACGATCATTATCTTCATTTTTTAAACTCTTAATATATTCAAGAATCTGAGCTTTAAGCTTTTCATCATTCTTTTTTTGTATATCTTCAATCTCTTTTAATTTTAAAGATGTCTTCTTTAAATAATCGTTTTCTAATTCTTCCTTTCTCTTAACAAAGATTTGTTCTTCGACTTGTTCTTTTAAAGCAAATTGCCTACGCTTTTCTTCCTCAATATTTTTTTGTTCTAGTAAGAATTTTTGCTTTAAATCTTTAATTTCCGCGATCACTTCACTGCGATCATGATAGAGTTTTTCAAGCTCTACTTTTCTTAAATCTCTAATTTTTTGTTTTTCACTCTCAAATGAATCGCTTGCATTTTTAACAAGAATATCTTTAAGTTGAACAACTTTTTTGAGTTGTTTTCTTCTTACTTTCTCATTTTCAACCAAGAGAAATGTTCTTAACTTTTCTTCTTTTGCTTTTGCTTCTTTATTATACAATTCAATATTTTTGAGAGCACGCTCTCTTTTCATTTTTAAATAATTATTGAGTTGTGTTTTCCTAACGTCTAAAACCTTTAAAAACTCTAACTCTTCACTTTTCATTTTTTTTGTAATTTGTTCATTTTCAAGTTGAGCATTTCGAAGTAGAGATCTTTTTCGGATATCAGCTTTTCTTAAAATGCTTTCACCCTTGCTTCTTGCAGACTCTAAAACTTTTTTTGCATCAGACTCAGTTTCTTTGAAATAATCTCTAGCTTCTTGAAGTTTACTATTTGCCTCTAATTTAATTTTCTCAGAAAAAGCTTGAGAAGATTGTATTTGCTCTTCAACAAAGGTCATGGCCTTCATTTTCTCACGACTTCCCTCATCTAGTAAGCGCTGTCTCTCGATATAAGCTTCTTTTAGAATTTTCTCTGCTGATTCGCGAATCTCTGAAGATTCAGCTCTCGCCTTTGCATGAATTTCATTAACTTCATTTTCGGCCTGTTGGACCCTACGATTAAGCTCCATTTCTTTTTGATCATTAAATCGGTTAAATTCTGCTTCTCTCTTAACATTTCTACTTTCAAATTCCTTTTCCCAATCTTTTTCTCTTTGATATAGTTGATTATTTAAGTTTTTAAATTGTGTTTGTCTCTCAACGTCAAAACGTAGTTTATTTCTTTCAATTTCATTATTTAATTTTTCATGTGCCAATTCTCTTTTTGCCGAAAGCTCACGTTCATAATTTTCTAAATCTTGAATGACTTCATTGATTTTATTATGTTTTTTAACAAGACTCTCATATTTCAGTTTTAAAGCGTCAAAATTAACCTGTAGTGTTTCAAAACTACAACTAGCATCATTAAACTCATTTTTCTTATGTTCAATTTTAATATTAATATCATGTAATTTTTTTTGATGGGAATCTATTTTAGAGAAAAGTGACTCTTCTTTCTTTGAAGACTCAAGGATTGATTTTTCGAGAGAATTAAAGCTAGACTTAAGTTCACTCTCTTTAATTCTTGCATCATCTAAATTCACTTTAATTCGATGTTCACTACTTTCAAGATCTATCTTTAATAGATTCATCTCTTCACTTAGTTTTTGTATTTTCTCTAAATATTTTGACTCTTGATTCTCAAGGCCACTAATAATTAACTGCTTACTCACAATTTTATCTTGCATTGATGAGTTAGCACACTCTAATTCATTTTTTTTATTTTCGATATCAATATGAAGCTTACTTATTTGATCTAATAATAAATCTTTCTCATGACGATAGCGATCATTCTCAACACTTGATAGCTCTTCACTCTTTAAATGCATAGAACTTACTTTTTTCCTATTTTTTAATTCCGGAAGCTCTGGCAAATTAAAGTTTGATAGCTCTAATTCTTCTTTCACAAGTTCAAGATAATCACTATCGTGATGACTCGTATCCTTAAGAACTGAGCTATGTTTTTTAAGAGGATTACTCATTACATTTCCTTATGCAACACTTTCTGTGTTAGCATTTTCTTCTTCAACGGTTTTATCAACTTCAGCATTAGCTTCAGGGGTATTAACTTGAACAGCTGATCTTCTATCTAATTCAGCTTTTGACTCATCTTTTTTTGTAGGAATCTCTTCCACTACATTTTTCGAATCAACGTTCTCTTTTCCTACTTTATCATTCTTTTTTAACCACCAACCTTGAATTGGTTTAGTGAGTTTAATAAAACCAGGCTGAACATTTAGGACATCAGCAACACTATCTTCTGCTAAGATAGAGAGTGAATCTTTATTACCATCAAAATGTGGCTCAATTCCGTCCTGTAAGTTATGATCAGAAATTGCCCATAAAGTTCCCATACTTTCAGTTAATGTATCAATTGAGACAACTGAAACTTTTTCTGCACTCAAAAAAGTGTTTAAAATCGTCATGACAACTGAGAGAACAATCCCTGCAATTGAAGTTGACATAGAAAATGAAATCTTCAGCAAAAAAGCATCCATAACAAGCTTACTATTTTCTGAGTTAGCAAGATCCATTCCACCAAGCTCTGGTAATGCATCCATGACACCAAGAAATGTTCCAAAGATACCACCAACAATAAATAAGTTGGGAATAATATTTAATAAATCATTTAAACCTGTAATTGGGATAATTCCAAAGATTCTCGTAAAGCATGGGTTATTTTGCAAAACAGACTTAGACAAACTTAAAAAATCAGGTGTCTCCCCTTCAAATTTCATAAAGCGAATCTTTCTAAGAACATCATTTATTGTTCTCGCACAACCTTGTTGGATTAAAAATAATCTATCCATCCAATCCATAATAACATCTGGATTTCTTCTTTTCATAATTGAACGAACTTCAAAAATTTCATAGTAAGTAATTTCTAAAAGTCTCTTTGAAATAGAAAAGAAAGATACATTTTCTACTTTTTCAGCAGAACTCATGTAGCGCTGAATTCTTTTTTCAAATTCTGAACTAAACCAAAGCTCTCTTTTCACTGTCCACCAAATGAGGACTCTTGCCACAATACTTAGTGCAAAAACCACTAGCATTGCACTGATGAGATAGTCGGTAGAGACAACAACTAATAAATCAATTAAATCTTTAATAAACATTTTATACCTCAGTCTTTTAGATTAAATCTTATAATAACTTTTTGTGATTTTTTACAGTCAAACTGTTTACAATATTCTCTTCTATCAAGTCCTGATGCGAGGTTTCGTCCCTCAACTCCATCAGCAAGATAACTTCGACCTGTTACTTTTATCATTGGTATGATCTTCTTCTGATAATTAAATTGCATCTTTTCAACATCTGTCATGTATCCAAAGATGCTTTTTGCTCTCTGAAAAGATAGATCTAGGTTATAATTAAGAGCAGCTCTATCCTTCTTATCAAGACTTTTTGGATCTACAAACTTTCCTTGATAAGTAGGTGAAGAGAACCCAATAATTTCAACATTCTTAATATTCTTAGCAATTTTCTTATCTTTAAAGAGTGCACTTGAATATTCAGGAATAAATTTCTGAAGAACTTTTTTCATTTGCTCTTTAAGATCTGCACTGCCTGAATCAAAGTACTCATCACCAAAGTTAATTGTAACTTCTCCAGTCTCACCATCAACATTTGCTTTAACACCTTTTTTCGCGAGATTTTTCTTAATATCTGCAGCAAGTTTTTTCTTAGCATCTACAATTTCTTTATACTTCTTTAAGTTTCCAGAAAGATTCTGATTCTTTTCTTTAAGATCATTTACAGAAGCAAGAAAACGCTCGTGATCTTTCTTAGCATTATCTAATTTCGCTTGGTATTGCTTGGCCTTTTCTGCCATCTCACCGAGAGCATCTTCGGCATTTGTTACTTTAGACTCTAAGTCAGATAATGTAGACTCGAGCTTCGCACGTTCTTGCTCGGCTTGTTGCTTAAATTCAGCTAAGCGCTTAGACTTTTCAGCAGCCGAAGCTTGCTCTTTTTGTAATTTATTTTGAAGTTCTTCTCTTTGAGTATTAATTTTTGTTTCAAAGTCACTCTGTAGACTAGACACCTTCTCTTTGTAATTTTTTTCTGCAGCTAGATATTCGTTTTCTAGCGCTCTTTTTTGAGCTTCTTTTTCCTGGATATTTTGATTTGCAATTTCTAGTCTTTGATTTGCATTATCAACTTCACTTTCAAGTGATGATAATTTTGTTGTTATATTTTTCTTTTCATTTTCAAGATTATTTATTTTCTTTTGATTCTCTAATCTTAAAGATAAAACTTCTTGACGCATTTGTTTCTGTGTCTTCTTCTTAGCTTCTGCTTCATGTTTTAATTTTTCAATTTTATCTGAAAGATCATCATTTAGACTAGAAATCAACTGCTCTTTCTTATTGATTAAATCTTTTTTCTCAGAAATACTCGATTCCAAGTTTTCTATTGCACTTCTTTTTTGCTCTAGGTCAAGTTGTGTTTTCGCAATTTCATTGTTTTGTTCTTCAATTCTAGATTTAGCTTCTTCAATTTGTGCTGCCTTAGATGCGATATCACTAGATTGCTCAGTAATAACTTGATCCATACTTGATATTGTATTTTTCTGTCCAGTAATAATCTCTTTTTTCTCAACAATAACATCATCTCTTTTCTTAATTCTTTTCTTTGCTAGTAAATTTGTATTGATAATATTTCTAACCATCTGTTGATATTGATTTAGAGATTCTTTTGTTTTCGCATTTTGATTTGCTTTTCGAACAAGCTCTTGTCTTTTTCTTTCTGCTTCAGATTGAAGAAGTTCTAAGTTTGACATTAAGTCCTTATACATTGCAATTTCACTTTCTTGAGCACCATTTTCTAAGTAATCTGTTTTTAAAGTATTGTAAGCTTGCAACTGTCTTTTTAAGTCTTCATTCTCTTTCATGATCTCTTTAGTCTGAGTATTATTCACGATGTTACTTGCACCAGTCTTAACACTAGATACAACATATAAAAGTAAGAATACGACTGATAAAACCATGAATAAGTCTGAGTTTGAGGTCCAGTGTTCGCCGCCACCTTCTGATCTAGATTTAGATTTATCGTAATTAAACGCCATAATTTTTCTCGTTGCTATAGTTTTGTAAAATATGAATCGACAGTTTTGAAGCTAAGAATTAGTGAATTTGAAATGAATATAGCTTTAATTTTAATAATAGAAAGTTATCAATAGTTTAAATATTTTAGTGAAATACTTTGGTTGGGAATTTAGACCAATACCTGAGTTGATAAGTTTTGTAGAATACAAAAAAGAATGAAAAAACTCTACTTTCTAGTATTCCCAGAAAGTAGAGCAATAAAAAATATTATTAAATTAATTATCTATAAGTATATCGAACCCAACCATCACTTGTTGTACATGATCCAGTTCTATAATCTTTATTATCATCTAGGCATTTTCCCATAGCATATCGACATGCTTCAGATTTAGAACGATCTCTACGACTAACCCATTCCCAACCAACATAACTCTCCAATGCTCTTCCATAAGAGTCTCTAAAGAGGGCAACACATTCCTTTTTAACCTCATCATGTCTATCATATCTATCACCTCTATGGTGTCTATCATGTCTATCACCGTGACGATGACCATCATGATCATAACCTAGTTCTGCAGCAGAAAGATTAGTTGCTCCAATGATTGTCATTAAACCTAAACTTAGTGCAAAAATAATTTTTTTCATTTTATTCTCCTTGAATAGTAGTGTTGTATTCAAAGAAAGCAAATAAAATGCCAATTTTTTTAATGTAAAATCAGAGAGAAGACGCATTGCAAGGTGCACTAAATCAGTGTCTAAGTGGCAACTCGAACTTTAGTGATACTTATTTATTGTGAAGGGCCACCAAAAAGTTCTGTGGCAATATCCATTCTTTTAATCTTGGTTAAATAATTTTTAAGGTAATTTTTATTTTCAGGCTTATACCAAAAAAAGAACTGACGCTGTTTAGATTTTTCATCAAACGAAATGGCGGTCTTCACTTTTTTTAATGTGTAGGGATGATAACCAGTATAATAAATAACTGTCGCAAGTGTCATAGGTGTTGGAGTAAAGTCTTGCACTTGTTCAAGTTTATAGCCTAATTTTTTTGTTTTGGCCGCAAGGGATGCCATATCTTCTGGTTCACAGGCAGGATGAGAAGAAATAAAGTAAGGAATGATTTCTTGCTTTAAGCCTTTTCTTTTACAAATCTCATCAAACTTTTCTTTAAAGGTATGAAAGAGTTCAAACTTTGGTTTTCTCATAAGTTCAAGGACTCTATCTTCTGTATGCTCAGGAGCGACTTTTAATCTTCCAGAAACGTGATGAGTAACAAGCTGTTCCACATACTCTTCATCTTGCTCGGGATGCTTTGATCTTTTATTGAACATTAAATCATAACGAAGACCTGAACTTACAAAAGCTTTTTTTATTCCAGGGTGCTGATTTACTTCTTTATAAATTTCAATCATCTGAAGAGGATTCGTATCAAGATTTCCACAAACTGATGGATAGATGCAACTTGGAGCAGAACACTTATCACAAATATCTTGCTTAATCCCCTTCATCTGGTACATGTTTGCAGATGGCCCACCTAGATCAGAGAGATAACCTTTAAAGTCCGGCATCTTTGTAATAGCATCAACTTCTTTCATAATAGATGTTCTAGATCTACTTGCAATCAATTTTCCCTGATGAGCAGAAATGGTGCAAAAACTACAACCACCAAAGCATCCTCTGTGCATATTGACTGAAAACTTAATCATCTCAAAAGCAGGAATATCTCCCCTCTTTCTGTATTTTGGATGTGGAAGCCTTGTATAAGGAAGATCAAAAGATGAATCAATTTCTTTTTCCGTCATAACCTTATAAGGCGGATTAATAACAATCGTATGATCTCCAATGTCTTGAGATAGTCTATAGGCATATTGTTTATTTGATTCTGTCTCAACAAGTTTAAAGTTTTTTGCATATTTAAGTTTATCACCCTTACAATCTTCATGAGAGAAAAGAGCTTTATCTTCCCAGTTTTTATTTTTCGGAAGAGCAACACTTCTATCTTGTAAAAAAGCTGTTTGAGCAATTGTTTTAAGAGATGAAAATGGAACACCTTTCTTTAAAAGCTGAATAACATCTCTAAACGGCTGCTCTCCCATTCCGTAAATAAGCATATCCGCACCTGAGCTTGATAGAATATTTGGCATAAGTTTATCTTGCCAAAAATCGTAATGAGTCACTCGTCTAAGAGATGCTTCAATACCACCTAATAAAACAGGAGTATCAGGATAGAGTTTTTTTAAAATTTTTGTATATTCTGTGGCAGCATAATCAGGCCTAAAATTTGTCTCTCCACCTGGAGTATATGCATCTGTAGATCGTAATCTTTTTCCAGCAGTATATTTATTAACCATGGAATCCATATTTCCGGCTGTGACTCCAAAGAAGTACTTAGGAGCACCAAATTTTTTAAAATCCCTAAGATCATCTTGCCAGTTTGGTTGTGAAATAATGGCAACTTTTAGCCCATAGCTCTCAATAATTCTTCCAATAACGGCCACACCAAATGCAGGGTGATCCACATAGGCATCCCCTGTGACAAGGACAACATCCAGCTCATCCCAACCCCGCTTTGCAACCTCTTTCATTGTTAGAGGCAGCCATGCTGTAATAGGTAGTTCATTTTTAATTTGAGAGTTCATATGATCCTAATATCATTAATAAGAATTGATAGCTTAAATCTCTTCATGTTTTGTATTTTTTACTCGGAATAAAATTTAAAAGGGAGACCTTTTTCCAATGACATTTTTAATATAGACCGGAATATCTAAATCTTTTGGATCATGTCCCGTAGCAAGACTAAGATCTGCAAAACCTCTCTCAAAGAGAAGTTTTGCTTCAATTGTACCTAACTTCTCATCATCAAGCTCATAATCGATATAAATTTGAGATTCAATTGGGTATTGATCACAGACGTCGATAAAGTCTTCAACACTTTTAAATGTTGAGAGATCAACCGCAGCTTTTTTTGCGGCCATCTCCCACATTTTTCTTATTAAAGAATCATTATCTATTAAAACAATCTTCAAATTATAATCTTGTCATACTCTCAATAATAACTGGCTCAACAGGTACATCTGCATGTCCACCACTATTCGTTGTTTTTACTTTTTTAATCATATTTACAATATCCATGCCTTTCGTTACTTCACCAAAAACAGCATAACCATAGTTTGCATCACTTTGATAATTAAGAAATGCATTGTCTTTAACATTAATAAAGAATTGAGAAGTTGCACTATCAACAACCTGAGTTCTTGCCATTGCAAGAGTACCCGCATTATTTAAAAGACCATTTTTTGCTTCATTTTTAATTTGAGCATCAGTCGCTTTTTGATTCATTTTTGTATCAAATCCACCACCTTGAATCATAAAATTATCAATAACCCTGTGAAAAATTAATCCATCATAGTATTTTTTATCAACATAACTTAAAAAGTTTTTAACTGTGATAGGTGCCTTCTCATCATTAAGAGTAATTTCGATTTCACCTTTATTAGTTTTCATAAGTACTTTTGTCATTTTTTTTGCTCCAAAGCTTGAGGTTGTTATTAAGAATAAAAGAGTAATTATTGAGTATTTCTTCATCATTTTTAAACTCCAGGAATTAAGATGTGGTTCGTAAATTTTTGCATGATTTTTTCACATTCTTCTCGATATGGCACGAGGTTAACAGGAATTTTCTCAATGTTCTCATAAATATCAACGAGAACTTCGTTATCGTTAAGTATGTATTCATAGATCCTCTTATTAACTTCTTTATAATAACCTGATCTAAATCCGTTTATATTTACAGGTAAAGCTTCTTTAGAGAGTTGTCCCTCTTTTAATCTAATCGATCCTATATTTTTATTTCCGGTATAATCGAACCCACCATCAATGAGTTTAACCTCATAGCGATTATCAACAAGAAAACAAATTTTTGATTTCTCACCATAATAAACTTTAAAATCTCTTTTTTCTGTAAAAGCATTCAAAAGTATAATAGAAATAACAACGATGGCCACGAGACCCAGTAAAAGAGGTATTTTTATTTTATTCATAAAGTGAACATACATAATTTAGGGCGTTATGAGAGGCCCTAAATTAGATTATTTAAGAGAAGATTTCCATTATGCGCAGGTCATTAGGACCTATTTTCTGAGACTTAGCTTCTATCTAATTCAGAAATTAGCTTAAGAATACCTGGCAAGGGCCTAATTTGAGTATTAGAGGCGTAGATATTTAGAGAATTTAAAAAATCATAAGGCATCGAAACCTGCAAAATATTCACAAGCCATTTTGGAATAGCTCCTTTTGGATCTACTAAAATTTCAAGATCAATCGTTGTCTGAGTACCTTTAGGAGTAAATTTGATTTTCCCAAGATTAAACTTTGCACGAACTCTATCAATATGAGACGCGATTGTATTGTCATCCACAGAATTGAAGTTTAACTCAAGTGACTTTCTATCCTCGGACAAAGTTAATTTATGATGGACAATAAGTTCTCGATCTTGCACAGGCCACGGCATGTCTGAGACATCAAATAAAATCGCTTCAGTATCCGAAATATTTCGAATATATCTTCTTTCTATAAGGTTAGGAATCCAAGAACTAGCAGATTTTACATCCCTTAAAATGGCGACGACATTCTCTATTTTTGCATTAATTAATCCCACGGCCTTAAGAGTTTTAATCGGAGATTCAGTGGATTCTTTTGCAAAGATTTTGATTCCATCTTTTTCTTTAACTAATTTCCATTCAGAAGCAAAAGTCATTAGGGGTAAAAGGGTAATAAAAAGGATAGTAAGTTTAGTCATTTGAATGATTTTAACAGATTTTTAATATATTCTAAGCTCTTTTTTTATTATTTTTCAGACACTTAGCAATAAAATAAAGAAAACTTTATGTTATGCTTTTACCAGAGTCTGACGATAGAGTTAAATGGCCATGTATTTGAGAAAATTCATCTATATCTTACTTATTTTTTCATTGAGTTTTAACTCACTTCCCTTAAGCCTTAAAATAAAAAAAGCAAAAACGATCTATAACGAGGATCAATCAATTTTAATTCCAGATAGAGTTATTCCTGCTGGAACAATCATTCATATACCTGATGAATTTATTGATAAGAATTTTTCGGGTTCTAAAAAAGATGAGATGAGTATTATCAATTGGCTCGCTTCCGCAGAAAATTTAGACATATCAACTTTTGAAAAGAGTAACGGATCAACAGGAAAAGATTTCTTTATTGAAGTTGAAATACCAGAAGAAAATATAAAACGTTGGATCTCATTAAGAGTCTTAGCGAAAAAAAATGGAATAGAATTTGAAACAAAAAAAGAAAGTGATATTTATCAGAGAGTTAAAATAAATGAACTCTTTTATAACGTATCACCATCGAGAGTTTTAGAAATAGATAATAATCAACTTGAATTTTGCCCAATCTCTCAAGATAATAGTGAGCTCTTGCTACTCGCCTCTCTATCTGATGATACAAATGATATAATTAGTAATTTATTAAATCGAATCCAAAAAGAATCATTCGAAGATCTAAGAAATCGAAAAGATGCAGATAGCGTAATCGCAAACTTTAATAAAACATGTAAAAATTTTGAATTCAAAACCTTTTATCAAGAATTAAAAAAACAAACACTAGATAAGAACATACCAACGGATGTACTTTTATCAATAATGACACAGGAAACTGCTGGGAATTGTACTTTAATTCGAGATGAGAATGACGACACAACAAGTTCAGGATTGTTTCAAATTAATTCCGATTCAAGTGATTATGAAGTATGTAAAGACATAGCAATTGCTCTAAAAGATAAAAATTGTTTAAATCATCCCCAAACAAACCTTGCAGAAGCCGTTAGAATATTGGCATCAAAATATAAATCAGTTAATGGGGATTATCCTGAAGGTAAATCAACATATTTCATAGATCTTGAACGAAATGAGAGGGATAGATGGAGAAAGGCTATTTCTGCTTACAATGGAGGACAAGTATATATCTTCCGTGCACATGATGAAATTATGGAATTTAATCGAATTTACGAAACAAACCTTGACCCTGAAGATTGGGAAACTCGACAAATATTTATGCTAAGATCACTTATTGAAAAGAGAAAAGGAAAGCTTTTTGATAAAAAAGCAAATCTTCCTTCAACAAGATCTCGTTCATCAACCCTAAGTAACTTAATTTATACCCACTCTGTTGTCTCTAGAGAAAACGATCTTTCTGAAAATCAGCATTTAGAAAAATGGGATGAGTTTATTCAAGCTCATTAATTTACAACCTTTATTCATTTATCCTATACTTTAATCTCGCTATATTTTAAGGATACTATTATGCCAAAGATTAAAGAGCTTACCAATAAAGAGCTTAGAAATTATCTACAGTCTTACTTAGCACTACATTCAAATGATCCTAGAAATAATGCAATTAAAGAAAAAGTTGAAGCGATTAAAAATGCACTAAAAAATCGTGAGATGAATGAAGCTGATATAAGTGATGATGGCGGATTTACAAAAACTCTTTCTACAAAAATTTTATCGCTATTTAATAAAGGTAAGTAAAAGACAAGTTATCTCAAAGAGTTGAACCAAAGTATTAAAACAAAATCATTGAAAGGAAACTTCGATGATCAACTTATTACAAATGCATCATGTTCTGTTCTTGCTGTACATGCATCTTCATTTAATTAAAAAAGTGGACAAGTACGCTGCGATGTGCTAAACTGCATTACACCTAGGTAATTCATTAAAAAAATCCCTAAACATTTATTTGAAATCAAGACTGATCTTTAAATAAAATGTTTTTTACAATCATTCACTATGCTTTTTGTTCTGAAAAGCTGGAGGTTACCCATGAAAATGTCTATTTTCAAACGTTCATTATCATTTGCACTAACACCTTGTTTATTATTGGCCATCACAGGTTGTGAGAAACCAATCACTGACGATCCTATAAGTGCACTAAATGGACTAGTTAAAGAGTATGGCTTTATTGGATATAAAAATCCCTTAGAAGAATCAAGAACGGGAACAATGTTAGCAGGAAGACCAAATGCCCTCGCCTATATCGCCCCTGCAGATGCATGTTTTAACGATGATGTCCTTCCAAGATCCATGGATAGACAACACTTTAACCGTGTCTATAATTATCAATTTCAAGGAAATTTAGGTTTTACTATTTTTGGAGCGGCCCTTTTCTCTGCAGGCCTTGGACTAGATAAAACTCATACTGTTCACGTTGAATTAAATGGAATCACGATAGAATACTTATCAGCGATTGATATAACTGACTGGTATAAAGATGGAATGTCTGCCACCTGTAAAGAGTATTTAAATGATGTTGGTTTTGTTACGCAAGCTCTCATTGCAGATAGTATGAAGATTTCAATTCAAAAAGCGAGCGGTACTAATATTGGCATAAATGCAGATAATATTAGTGATTTTATTCAAATTGAAGCTGGTGTTGATTATCAAATAACAGATAGTTATACTGTTGAAATTAAAACACCTAAATATATTGGCTACCAATTAGGAAGACTCAGACTTGAAGACAGAGGTCGAGTGTTGTACCGCGCCATGACGGCAGAAAATGATCAATTTGTTTTTGAGCCAATCTCTTTATTCCAAGATAATCCTAATGAAATCATAGCTCAAGCCCAATCAGAAGACACAGAACTAGATGATCACTCAATTTTTATTGAAGAATAAATAGAGTTTTAAATTCTTACTAGACTTTAAATTATCTCCCATGTAAAAAGTAACAAATTTTTACATGGGAGTTTTTTATGAGATCAATAATTACTTTAATAGCAATGATTTTAAGTTTTTCATCATATGCATCTACTAAGACAGAACTAAATAGATTTTTCGATGGTTTATCTGTAGCTTGTGAAACAAAATACGATACTTTTGTTGCAAAAAGAACAAATGTTTATAGCTTATCAAATCCAATCATCATAAAAGTAAATTCTGATGAAGTCGTTGTCACTCTAGATATTAGTTTTTATGACTGTAATGAAGTTGATGGTAAGTTTGTATTTTCTAAACTAGAAGAGCATATGAATGCAACTTATATCTCTCTTAATAGAAATGAGGAGATCATTAATGTTTATAGAGAAGATCTTCATAAAGAAGTAGCTGCCTTCACTGAAAACTTTGACGTTGCAGCTCTATCAGATAAAATTGTAAACGGAACTAAAAAAGTTTCACTCTTAATTCCAATTGCAAATCTAGATATTAATACATTTTCTCAAGCTCAAGAAAAAGGTGAATTCTATACAACTTTATACTTGAGAACAAAAACAAGAACTTATACTTCTGAAATAGATCTTGGTAGTAGACTTGTTGGGTCTGGAGCCTTTAGATTATTTTTTGATTTAAATAAAAACAAAGCGCAGTTTTAAATAATCAAGGGAGCCTATGGCTCCTTTTTTTTTATGAGTCTATCTCTACTAGAAAATGAACTATTAAAAACCCTCTCTTTTTTTGAGCCTATGAGCCTTGATCTTATCTATTTAGATCTAGATAGAAGCTTTGTTGAAGAAAACCCAAACCTCACTATAGATGATCTAGAGCTAAGCTTAAAAAGTTTAATAAACCAAAAAAAAGTAAAGAAGATAAAAATAGATAAATCGAATCTTTATATTCGTAATTATCCAAAAAAGAGTTTATTACATAGGTTTTTAAAGAAGTTTTCCATATTAAAAACTAAAAGGTAGGATGTTCAAATGAAAGCACTACTCACACTATTTTTTATTTTTATTTATAGTTCTGTAGAAGCTGCTCAATATGATTTCCACCAAATAAAAATTGTGCCTGGATTCAACGTAAAGTTTCAATTGATAAATACTACTCATAATCTTTACAATGGTATTCTTGACTGCCAAAGTTTTTTCCAGAAACTAGATTTTCTAGCTCAAGGAGCTCTCATTGAAGAGCACTATATTACAATCAATGAGTGTGAATTTTTTTATGAAAAAATTAATGAGTGTCTAACAATTGAAGAAAAAATATGTTTTGATACGACAAATCTATTCAAAACTAATTGTGATTGTCTTTAATAAGGAGTTTATATGAAATATTTATTACTTATAGCATTTTATTCGAACTTAGTTTTTTCTGCTTCAGCCATTGAAATATTTGATACTAAATCGGCCAGTTTTATAACTTACGATGAGTTTATCTCCGCACTTCCAAATAAAGGACATATCCTACTTGGAGAATTTCACAATAATATTGTTATTCAAAATATTCAAACACTTATTATTAACGATAAAATCAATGCATCTAAGAGCTCTTTTACAGTTCATTGGGAATTTTTAAATCATACTGAACAAACACATATTGATTATCAATTTAATCTTTTAAAAAATAATCTTCAAAGCTCTGATGATTTCATTATCAACACTGCTGGAAAAAATAATCTTACCTATGCTCCAATTATTGAAGTTACCGCAAAATTAAATGGGACTCTTAAAGGGATAAATATCCCAAGAGATATTAAACAAATGGTCATCCGAGATGGGATTGATTCTATTGATCAATCACTCGTACCTGCCACTCACTTTGTAGGAGAACAAAATTATAGAGACCGTTTTTCTAATGCCATGGGATCCCATGTACCACCAGAAAAAATTGAAGCTTACTTTGTCGCTCAATGCTTAACTGACTCTGTTATGGCCCATCAAATTTATACATTTGAAAATGATTTAAACTTCACAGTTCTAGGTTCATTTCATAGTGATTTTTTTGATGCAACGACCCTTAGACTTCAAAAATTAACAAATAATGAAGTGAGTACCCTTAAAATAATATCAAAAAAAGATATGACTGAAGAAGAACTGAATACCTATTTATCAAGTGATCCTTTTTATGGATATTTCGCAAACTATATTATTATAACTAATTAAATGAATTCAGAGCGGTGATGAATTAGCACCACTGGTGTCATAACGCCCTGAAATTTGTAATATTTACTCACAGCGCTAGACTTTCCTTGTAACAAATACCAATATGCATTAAAAGAGGCAGGTTATTGATCTCAAAGCACAAGGAAATATTATGAAAATGAAAAAAGTTTTTATTATCCCTATGATGGCACCGATCTTCATGGCCCAAGCACAGGCGGAATTACCAGATGAAATTAATTATACGCCCTACGAAATAGAGTATAATCGCCTTGCTGACGAAGTATCAGTAGTTGAAAATAGCTTAAAAAATGCCTCAGAGTCTCTTCAAAATGCCTATAATTCAGAGACCCAAATCTACAACTCAATTGATTCAATTCAATCAGAGAGCCAAAATATAAATAATCAAATTAATAGTTATGAAGATAGAAGAATTGTCTTAAACAGCAATCTAGATATTCTTCAAGAAAAAATTGACGATTTAAATACAAGACTTAATCGTCTTGAAAGAGAAAAAAGATCTACTGATAATGATATAAGATCTGAAGACAGAAGACTTCAACCTATTAGAGACCGAATAGCTGAATTAGATCGTGAATTAAAAAAAGCAAGTAATGCTGTTAGATCTGAAAGGGAAAATTTAAATAGAGCTGATGCAAAAGTTAACCAATTAGCTAACAATGTCCAAAGCCTTAGACAAACAAGAAAACAAGAAGAAGCAAGTCTAAAAAACCTAGAGAGCTCACTTGTTACAATCGATAAAGATATCTCAGATACAGAGTCTCAAATCCCAAAAGCAGAGCAAAAAGTTAAAAGACTAGAAAAAAAATTAGCGACTGATAAATCTGAAGCTAATGCACTAAATGATACAATCAAAGCGAAGCAAGATGAAATGAAGGCCCTAATGGCCGAAATAGGAAACCCAAGAACATCAATGAGGGATCCTCGAGTCATTGCGATTAGACAAGAACTTGTAAAATTAAGCCAAGATAAAAAAGTCAAAGATGCTGAAGTATCTGCATCTGAAAGAGATGTAAAAAGAGCTGTGACGGAAGTATCAAGTCTTAAAACATCCCTTCAAAGACTGGTAAGATCTAAAGCAACATTACCAAATCAAATTCAAGCAGCAAAAAATAAAATAAATTCAACAATTGCACAAATAGACGTTAAAAAATCAGAACTTGATAATGCAACTACGCATAGAGATTCAGTTAAGCTTAGCCTTGCAGATAAATTAATTTCAGAAAATGAAACTTCAAGACAACTAGAAAGAGCAAACGAGAGATACTCAAACCAATCAACTGATTATAATAGACTTGTTAATGAATATAATGCCATTGAAAGAAGAATTTCTAATGTTTCTGAAAACTTAAGAGTCGCAACCTATGAGTTTAGAACAGATTCAACAGAACTATCATCAATTGAAGATAGATTACCAAATTTAAGAAGAACCGTAAGAGATAATACTCTATCACTTCAAAGATTAGATAATGATCTTGTGGTTGTACAAGAACAAATTGTTCAATTAAATAGCGATGTCACAAAACTTAGTTCAGAATTAACCATGATTACGACAAAAAGAGATAGAAAATATACAGAGTATATATCTCGTTTTGAATATTATGGTGAAAAACTCTCAGAAGCAAAAACAATTGGGGCAAGCCAATCTGATATTGCTATAAATGTCGCTAGAACAGATAGTGATTTATATACGGCTCAAAGATCAAATGAGCTAGGATCTCAAATAGGACAAGATCTTGGCTTTGCTCAATCATCTTTATGGGCAGCAGTTAGATCTGAAATAAAAGGATATCATGATGGCTATAATGAAGGTTATGCTTCTGAAGCAGATCTAGTAAGAGGAAGAGAAGAAGGAACAATTGCGGGAATGAACGCTGCCATTGACTTTGCTCAATCAACTTTAAAACCACAGTTTTTTAACGAAATATTTAACTCGACACTTAATGGAGTCGCACCTCTTATGCCAAAAGCGGCCATGACAAGTGCTGAGATGTCCAAAGTGATTATTGAAACTCAACAAAAAATGATAAAATCATTCTCATCATCAATTAGTCCAATTACTTCAAGTGAAATCAATCAGTCTAACTCGATTGAAACTGACTTAGATGTATCCATTGAGAGCTATAAAAAGAGTTTAATGAAAGTGTCTAATGAAGTAACTAGACTTAGTGATGCTGTAAGTGTTTATGTTGCACCAACGTCAATAACTCTCGGTTCAGTAAATTGTCATACAGTATATAAATCAATTACAGAGTTCATTAGCGCTTGTAAAAATTCTTATGCTGACACATATAGAAGTAAGTATTCGAATGAGCATTTTGAAAACTTCAAAGCTCAGTATAAAAACCTCTATCAAGAAGTTGTTGCTGAGACACAATCAAAAACACTTGATAGTAACTATGAAGCTGATTACGATAACTTTTATCCAACAGCAAAAGCTTCAGGCCTAAAAGATGGTAAAAATAAAATCTATAAAGAAGCATACTCTGAAGCTCACAGAAATAGCTATAATGCGGAATTACCAAAGGCAACTACAGTTGCACGAGTTGATGCACAAACAGAAGTAACACAATGGATAAGTACAAATGCTACATTAACCAATACAACGGCCATCATTGAAGGACCTGAGTTTATTGGAGGAGCAAACGTTACTCTTAATCTTGGAATTAAAAATATTTCTGCAATTGCTTTAAATAAGCCTGTAAAAGTAAAAATCACAAATGTAAAAAATGCAAGAATCTCCAATGATACTTTTTATATAAAATCAGCTGGTGGAAACTCAGTTACAATGTTCAAAGATATAAATTTTGATATTATTAGAGATACTCGCTCAAACCAAGAAGTCATTGTGTCTGGTTTAATTTATTTACCAGGTGGAAAGTATGAGAGCGAGCGAGTTGAAAAATTTGAAGCAAAAGTTCTAACAGCGCTTAACCCTGCTGCAAAATTAGGTTTTGAATATGATGGAAGTCCAAAAATTAGAAGTACATTTGGAAGAACTTATATCCATAACTTTGATGTTAATGTCTCGCCAGAAGTAGAAAGTGTTCAAGCGGGCTATACGGTTGAGCTTTCTGCGAATGCAGGTTCAGAACAACATATTGTCTTTAAAAATACATCTGTGAATACAGGAAGTGTAAATTATGGACAAACAAACAAAGCGAAATTTCAATATACACTTAATCGCTCAGCGGATAATAAAACAGTTGAGATAAAGGTTCTTACTAAATATAAAGGTAAGATCATCGATTCAAAAATTGTAGAACTAAGACCTCACTAATAAAAGTTAGGGCCTGATAAATAGTCAGGCCCTATAATTTTCTTCGAATACTTTACAAATACAATATATCTTTTTACAATTATTTATTAATTGCTGTACAAGGATGTATTTCATGCAACAAACGCACAAAAACAAACCATCAATAGATGGTCAAAGACTATATTTTGAAAAAATGTTTAAAGATCAAGAAAAACAAATTCAAAATAATAAACATATTCAAAGTTTACTCTCCCCCAAGGAAGTGGATACAAGTAAAGAGCATTCAACTAAATTATTAGAAAAAAAATTGGATCATATAGAAGCACTTGTTCACTCAATCCAGATCAATCAAAAAAGTACAAAACCAGAAATCAAAACGGTTACAATTGATAATACTCCAAAAAAGTATTATTTTATTACTGGTGCAATTATCATTTCGGGGCTTTTAATCGCAATTGCTTTAAGTTCACAACCAACTAAAGTCGAAAAGGTTATCGTAAAAACAGAAAAGCCAATCGTTAATGATATATTAACCCCTAAGAGATCAGTCTTACTAAAATTTGGCAATCTAAGACAAACCCCTTCTAGTCGAGGGAATATAATCACAACAATTGCACCTAATTCTATTGTTATCATTAAAGAACAAAAAAAGGATTGGACCAAAATTGAATTTAAAAATCATATCCAAAATAAGATACAAAGTGGTTGGATTTATAATGAGATATTAAAACCTATTCTTTAGTGCCTCTGACTTTTTGCTAAGATAATCATTGCAGAATGTAATGCTTTACCTCTTAACCATGCAAGTTTAATTTGATCCCCTGCTCGGTAATATTTCAAGGCAAATGAGAGGTCATAGATTGACTTCACTTCAATATCACCTATTTGAACCAGTATATCCCCTGCAATAACTCCTGCTAATTCGGCTGGAGACTTAGCACTCGCTCCAGTACAAACGACACCTTTGACATCATCTGATTGACCAAATTGAGGAATACATCCAAGATGTGCTCCATATCCTCTGGCCTGGCCTCCTTCTTCGCCTAAAGAAAAACTTGGATCATAAGAAACTTTATGGTTATTTTCTGTTATTTTTATAAAATTCATAAAGAATGATTCTAGTTCATACATTTTTTCGAAATTAATTTTATCCGCTGTATCCGAACTTCTATGATAGTCCTCATGAGCACCTGTTGTAAAAAATAAAGAAGGAATCGATTTTCTTAAAAATGGAGCATGGTCAGAAGATAAAATAGCATCCGACTTTAAAACATAGTTCTTATTGAGCTTAATCTTAGAAAATAAATCATTCCACTGTAACCCAGATCCTAGTCCCATTATAGATAGCTCTTTATCAAATCTTCCAACCATATCAAAATTATACATCGAGACAATACTTCCATGGCTTTCTTCATATCGGGCCCATGAATCAATAAAATAAGTAGAACCAAGAAGTCCCATCTCCTCAGCATTAAAAAGAACAAAGATAAAGGTTCTTTTTGGATTCATTTTTTTAATTTTACCTGCAAGGGATATAACTAAAGCCGTTCCAGAGGCATTATCATCTGCTCCATGATGAATTTTACCATCAGAAACTGGATCCATTGAAGACTCTCCACCATGACCTAAATGATCCATATGGGCTCCAATAACAACGACTTCCTTTTTTAAAGTTTCATCTACCCCTTCTACAATACCTACTATATTTGAAACTCTCCCTGTAATTTTCTTTAAATTAACAGACAGATCAATTTTATGATTAAGGACAAAGCTATTAGGTTTTTGTGACTTCGCGATCTGTAATTGAATGGATTTTGTCGTCAGTTTACTAAGATATGAATCGATGATCTTATTAGTTGTTTTACCAACAATAAGTGAAAAACGGTTCCCTCCCCCCTCTGAAGAATTAAAATAGGGGGCATCTTCACTTGGGTAGTCAGCAATACTTAAAGGATCATTTATATAAATAACTCCTGCTGCTCCATGTTCAATAGCATTTTTTAATTTATAATATAATGAGCGATAATTTATATAATCTGGATCTCTAAAGACAGATTTTGAGTTTCCAATACCAGGGTCTCCTGACATAAGAATGACAACTTTATTTTTAACATCTATATTTGCGTAATCATCATAGATGAGTTTAGTGTCACTCTTAGGGATTGTAATACCAAAGCCAACAAAGGCCATTTGTTTCTTTAAAAGTTCTCCACTTAAAGAAAATGAAATAGGTTCAAAATCGTTGACTAGATTATTATTAATTTTGAGGTATGTATTTGGAAGTTTTTGCATTTCAGTAAAAATTGTAAAATCTTGGCGAAAATTATTATCAAGACCTGAAACATTAGCTTCACTAAATTGTTGTTCAATAAAAGTCAAAGCTAATTCATTCCCAGGTTGACCTGGCTTTCGACCTTCAAGTGCATCAGAAGCTAGGTATGTGACCATATCCTCTAAGTTCGATGCAGAAAAAACCGAAGTCGTAGAAACAAGAAGAATGAATAAAAATCTTAACATATAAGCTCCTTTTAAATATGATATACCTCTATCAATTTGAATGAATAAATTCAAGGATTACCATTTTATGATTAGAGAAGAGTTACTTCATCCAGCATTTGTCCACTTTCCAATTGTTATTTTTACATTAGCACTAATTTTTAAATTTATTGCAACATGTCTATTTCAAGATAAGTCTTCAATTAAATTCTCATTTCAGTTAATGACTCAAATCTTTATCTTTGTAGGACCTTTTACCTATGTTCTATCAATGTATCTCGGAGATATCTCTTTTGATCTTCTGCGTGAATCTATTTGTAATTATCCCGCAGTTGTCAATCACGAAGAAGCGGCACAAATACCACTTTATTTTTTTATTCTAGCGATGTTATTTGAAGTTCTTAATACCTATAAATCTAGTTGGAGTCATACTCGAAAAAATATCGTCAATTTTATTATTATAATGAATCTATTAATCGGAAATATTTATATGTTCAAATCCGCCTCACTAGGAGGAGAGCTCGTCTATAAGTACGGGACTGGAGTCGAAAATCATAAGTGCCAAGAGCAATAGTTAGTCTCTATCTGTTATAATTTTATTTTGTTCATAATCATATTCACTTCCTTGCATGGAATGAGGAATAGAATAAACAACAAATAAAGTACACGCTGCTAAAATAGTAGGCCATCTTCGCTCTGACTTTAAGGACATAACAACAGCAAATAACCAAACAAGAACACCAATGAGAAGCTTATTATCTGTTAGATCCCAGTCAAATGGAAATCCTGCCCAATAAACATCAAAGGCGTATTTCTGAACGATAGGACCTAGAAACATTCCTCCAAACATTAAAAATCCAAGAGTGATTCTTCCAACTTTTTTATAAAGCTTAGTTCTAAAAATTGCCTCAAATAAAGCAACAACTGAGAGAAGCATGGACATAAACATACTTACAATATGAGGTGCGAGGATATAAGTTGGGACTTCCCCTTTATAACGAATATAAATAGGATCATCTTTCGAGCCTAATTCCTGAACGGAATCTCCGTAGTTTATTTTTAAAAAATAGGTAATCTTACCTGCTGCAGGTTGGGCCGGAAGCTCTCCCTTAAAAAGATTTCCTGATTTTTCTAAATTGAGCGTCGTCCAATCATCATGAGTTGGATATCGCTTATAAGAGAGTTCAACATCTTTAATCCCCTCAATCGCAGGCACTTCAACTGGTGCATTTACTGTTCCGCCTTGGGACCTTAAAAACTTTACAGTTATATCTCTATTGGTGCCAATTTTAAATTTTTTAGGGTAAGTTGGACCTGTAGATCTCTGATAAATCACTGCAATAAGTGTGATAATAATAGCTAGGGGCAAAGAAACTTTTAAGTTATGACGCATATGATCTTCCTGTACAAATATAAGCATAGTTGGTAGATAGTCTGACACAAGTTTTACGAAATTAAAATAGGACTGTATCTATATGAATTATATTTGCCTAATCTTTATCTTATTTATCTCAACGACTGCATACTCTCAGGATATAAATAGCTCAACAAGACTAAAATCTGAAAGTTCAAAAACGAAGAATCCTTTTTCACTAGAGTTCTTAGTTGCCTCTGAGCAGACTAAAAATATCGTCTCAAATAAGATTGATGGTAGCTTTACCAAAATGGATGCCTCTCTTCTTCAGTCACTTTCAGCTGATGATGAATTAAGATACTTTCTCTCAACGAGGTACTTAACCTATCAAAATGGATCTAGCGAAGATTCCGATATCAAAGATGAATTTAATTGGTACTTCGTAGAGTTTATGTACCGTAGAAAGAATATACTTACAGAATCAAAACATGGCCTATACATGGAATTTGAATTCAAAAATTTATACTATACAGATGCTAATATTAGAGAAATGTACGGACAAAATGGAACAACAATTCCGCAAGTCATTTTCAAGCAACGCTATGGAAGAGGAAATTCCCTTGAATTAAAACTAAGACGTCATTTCAATCATACAAATAATAACAGTAGCTACACTGTGAACTTTGAAGATCGGGCCTATCTTAACCTTTCATCATTAATTTCAAGACGGGTGTTATTATTTTCTCAACTTAAGTACCAACATAAAATGAGAAAAGATGATGGCCTAGACTACAGGTTTATGGAACTCGCTGAGTTTAACTATGATCCGATGGCCCGCACTGTAGTGCCTGATTTCTCAAATGTACCAGAGGCGAAAAAAGACCAAGAAATAGTCACATTTCATCCATCAATTATGTATTTTTTAAGTAGAAATTCAATGATTGAATTTTATTATGAAACAAAACTATCAAATACATATGATAATCGAAAAATGAATGAGATTATGAATGATGAAGCTGTCTTTGGTACCGCCCTTTATTTAACAGCTTTTTAGAATGACTGATAAGGATTAAAATGAAAATTCATTTTATTATTTTACTTTTATTATCCTCAAACATTGCTCTCGCTTCGATAAAAATCATGACTTTTAATACGACATGCTCTCTTTGTAATAAAGGCATTTATGACAAATATTCTAAAAGAAAGAATTGGATCCTAGATACAATCAAGAGAAATAATCCAGATCTTATCTCTCTTCAAGAAGTACTCCTTCCCTATCAACTAAGATGGTTTGATTCAAAGCTACCTGATTATGGAGTTATCTCTTATCGTAAGTATTTTATTTTTAGACATGCTGATCCTGCAATTCTATATAAAAAAGATAAATTTGATCTCGAAAAATGGGGAGGCTTCTGGCTTGGAAAAAGAGGCGGCTATTTTAGCTTTGGTTGGAAGTTTGGCCTTCCAAGAAGAATCCAATGGACCAAACTCATTGAGAAGTCTTCAGGGCAAGATTTTTACTTTGTTGCTTCTCACTTTGATAATAGAGTCGTAAATAAGGAGAACTCTGCCAAAGTATTCCTAAATGCCTTCTCACACATTGAAACAACTCCAATCATCTTTGCAGCTGATACGAATCTCAGGTCAGAAATGGATGGATATAAAAATATATCTGAAAAATACTACGATAGTTTTGATATCAAAGATAATTTTACGCTCATTAGAAATACAGATACGAACCTAGATGATTCATGCAATATTGAAAAAGGTGAACGATTTCCAGATTGCCGAGTTGATCATGTTTTTTTATCAAAAACATTTAATTGGAAAGTGCTAAATTGGAGTGTTGATCAGTTCAAGTATGGAAAAGATAAGAAATTCACCTCTGATCATAGAGCAATCATTGTTGAACTTGAGCTCGATTAAGAAATAAGACCTTGTAGATAGACCTCATTTATGCCTTGATCTTGAAACTCTGTTTTTAAAACGAGATCATAGATCTTTCCATTTTCATACTCAATGACTCCGCAAGGATTACCTTTTAGGGTTAACAGATAGGCCCTCTCTTTATTGAGTCTTTTCTTTGCCCCACCAAAAGCAGATTGAAGTAAATTCTGAGTCATATCCCCAATATTATATTTTTCATTAAAAATAAACTCTATATCAGAGGCATTAGTCGCTGAGTATTTATGAATAATAATAGGGCTATTTCTTAAAGTGTAACCATATGGACAATGAAGGCAAGCTGATTTACAGCAAGTTTTTCTCGCTCGAAGATATGAGCTTGTCATTACAAAATTGCCATTTGAGTCAGTATAGTGATTATTCATAGAAAAAAGATAACATACTTAAGCAGCATTTTCCATTTCTCTTATGAATAGATTTATATAATTTTCGACGAGTTCTATCTCACTTTCTGATAATGAAATAAATTCGAGCCCAATTAATTTATGCTCCATATCTATATTTTTGATTCGAACAGAGAGCTCTTGATTATTAAGAGAGTGCTCTCCTCTTATGAGTAGATGAAATTCTAGTGATTGATCAAGTTCATACTTGGAGAACTCTTTTAGTTCTAATTGGCATCCTCCTGAACTTATATTCAGTATTTTCCCCGTAAAGCTTATATCATCATTTAAGTACAAGAGAATACTTCCCTTAATTGGAACCCGCAGGTTCTGTCGTTCAATAAAACATTTTAACTCATGATCATTTTCTTGAATGATCAGTTCTAAGTTTAATTCAGAAACTTCTCTAACTTTCTTCCACCATGTTCCCTCTTTTCGGATATAGCTTTCTGAATGTAATTCTTCACTTTCTTGCATCTTCTTTAAGTCAGTTAAACAATATTTTTGATTCAAATATTGCTCCCCTTTAATTTCCCAAATAGGTTTATTTGTAAATTCAAAGAGCTTTCCTAGTTGAGATGCTCTTTTTATGGGTTGCCGATGAGACTTTATAGATTCAAGAGGTGGTACATCAAGCTCTGTCGAATCAAGCTGCTTTTGTTGATTTAAGAGAGCTTCTAGCCGCATAGCTTTTTTACTATATTTATCAAGGCTATAAGTTAGTTTCTTACTTCGTTCTCTTTCTTGAATGGCCGTATCTCGAAAACGATCAATCTCCGTTTTTGCTTTTGTAAAGTCTCTCCTATAAATTTCTTTAAATGTATCTTGTTTCTTTAGAAGAGTTGCAATTTTTAGATCTTTATCTTTGATCTCTAAGTTTAACTGACTATTTTCTTCCTCAAAAGATTTAGGGTCAAAACCTTTTTTCGTCACAAGTATGTCATAGTCCAACTTCACTTTTTTAAGCTCATTTGCTTGAAATTCTTTATCCTTTTCTACCGATTCGATTTTACTTAATAGTTCTAATCGCTCTTTATTCTTTTCTTGTAATATTTTTTGAAATTGTTCATCTTTTTTTAGTGTAAGATTTTTTATCATTCGTTTATACTTTTCATTTTCCTTTTTTAGAGCTTGATTGAAATTATTGACAATAGATTCTTTCTCTCGATGCCATTGTTTTTTTTCTTCTTCAAGAAGAAGTATTTGTTTTTCGAACTCTAATATTTTCTCATCAAAGAAATGATGATTCTTTTTTTCACTAGCGAGAGTTGCTAATAATTCATTTATTCTTTTTTCAGAATCAACTTGATAGTCATTATAATCAACTTTATAGGATTTATTCTCATCGCTAATTTTGATAATTTCTAATCCGAGATCTTTTATCTGCTCTTTAAGATCAGAGATTTCGCTTATTCTTTTTGAATTTATACTTTCTAAACTAATTTTTTCTATTTCATATTTTGATTTTTGCTCATATTGTTGAACTTTTAGTGCCAGATTTTCCTCTACAATTTCAAGATTCTTTTTAATTAAGTTATTAAGCTCTTTTTGATAAACCTGAACATAATCTTCAAGATAGTACTGCTTAGTCGTATTAATATTCTCAGTAGGATTCTTATCAAACTTCCTACTCTCCATTTTCCTTTTTGGAATCTCAATTGATTTTTCAGAGTGCTTAAAAGTCATATTCAATGTTTTTAATATTTCCAATTGATTAACTAAAAACCACTCATGAGTCTCACCGTTATAAAGATATGAGTTGCCCCACAGAAACTTTATTTCAATTAACTCATATAATTTTTTTAAGTCTAATTTTTCAAACTTAGAATTTGAATTTAAAAAAAATATAGAATTAATAAAAGCCTCCAATGATCAATCTTTCATCGGTATTTTATTAAATTTGTTTAAAAATAAGTATTCTAATCAGGAATGTGAAAGGTTCACTGGCGACTCATAAATGAGAACCACCAGTAAATATATTTTATTTTGTCTCAGCTAAAAATTTTGCAAGCTCAATAACGTTATAAGCATTTAAAACACCATCAGTAGTTGATAGATTTGCAAACGGAATTGGTAATCTAAAATCAGGAGTTCTACTGTCATCACTTGGAAGTCTAACATCCATATTTGGTTTCACTACACTCTTTAATAGAAGATCTTTTGCCTCTGATCCAATCATTGTAGGATACTCAGACATTAACAGAGCAGCAACTCCGGCCGTCACAGGACAGGCCATAGATGTACCGTTATAGGCTGCGTATGTATCTTCAGGTGTTGTTGAATAAATTTTATGTCCTGGAGCAAATAATGTTACATTTTCATTTCCATAATTGGAGAATTCAGCAACGAGATTAATATTATTAAATCTTGTTGACGCTCCAACTTCGATCCAATTTGGAATACTATTAACTTGAAGAACACCAAAACCATCTTTTATATATGTATTTGGATAATTATGATCTCCTTTATCTGTATTTCGAGCATCATTTCCTGCTGCGTGAACAAGCAGGACACCTTTCGATGCGGCATACTTAAAGGCCTTATCAACTTCACTTTTATATGG
>Ga0115005_10000237_pt1 | contig 41895 bp, 38 predicted proteins | sample ArcOceMetagenome_FD_87163 | JGI IMG/M metagenome (GOLD analysis project Ga0115005, IMG submission 87163) | Marine eukaryotic phytoplankton communities from Arctic Ocean - Arctic Ocean - Greenland ARC118M Metagenome | ecosystem: Environmental > Aquatic > Marine > Oceanic | place: Arctic Ocean... | reverse complement strand
TTCTTCAACCACAGGCGGTATCTCTTCTTCAACCACAGGCGGTATCTCTTCTTCAACCACAGGCGGTATCTCTTCTTCAACCACAGGCGGTATCTCTTCTTCAACCACAGGTGGATTTTTTATTTTATTACTTTCAACCTTTGTTGTAGGTACTGGAGTGCTATTTTCAACATTAACATTATCTTCATCTAGATAGAGCCATACAGCTACGATAATCAATACATATGTCACATACTTAATTTTAAATTCGAATTTTTTCTTTACAGGCTCTTTCTCTATAGTTTCATCATTCTCATGATTTAGTTCTGAGTCTACTTCATCATTTTTCTTATTTTTTAAAATCTTTGCAAGGCCTGGAATTCGATCTTGGAGAATATTAGTTACCGTATTACTTGATAAATAATTCTTAGATTCTTTTGGTTCATTTATTTGATGATCTTTTTTCTTTTTTATTTTATTAATTAAGTTTTCGAACTTGCCTCGAATACCTTTTTTTGTTGATGTATCCTCATCAAACTCTTCATCTTCTTCAAATTCTTCCTCATCATCTTCTAAAACAGAAAATTCTGAATCTTCATCTTCTAACAAATCCCCTTCATCATTTTCAAATGACTCTGTCGCTTCGTACTCTTCAATGTCTAGATCATCATCCTGATTTGAAATAAAATCGCTCCATTTGCTACTTGTTATAAAAGAGGTTAGTTACTATAATAGTATAAACAGCTTTTTCATTTTTAGAAACTGTTTTCAGGGATTAATTATGTCAGAAACTCCAAGTGAAGGAGTCATTAAATTTAAATACAACTTAAAGATGTCAAAACCCTTTGAGGAAGAGCTTTTTATTAATCTAGAGAAGTGGCGTGCAATTTTGTTTAAAATGAATTTAATTGGCGAGTATCCGATCGAAAAAGTCGGTTTCGGTAATTTATCTAAAAGACTGAATAAAATAGATGATTCTTTCATTATAACAGGGACACAGACAGGGAAATATCCTCATTTAAATGGCTCTCAATATACAAAGATTTTAAAATGTAATTTACAGAAAATGTCACTTGATGCACTAGGGCCTGTTGCGCCTTCAAGTGAATCATTGACTCACTATTCTATTTATTCTACTTGTCCTCAAGTAAATGCAGTATTCCATATCCACAATGAAGAACTATGGAATTTTATGCTCAAAAATAATTTCCCTCAAACATCCAAAGAAATTGATTATGGTACACAAGAGATGGCGATAGAAGCTAAAAAATGCATAGGTGCCACTACCGCAGGTATTTTTGCCATGGCAGGACATCAAGACGGAATCATTTCATATGGAGCATCTGTGGAAGAAGCTGGAAAAATAATTCTTGAGACTTTAAAAGTAAGTAAGAAGTAATTCATTCTCCATCTCGAATAGATCCTTATTAGATGGTCCATATATAACAAAACAGTAAAAGATGTTTTCTAGAGGAGAAATCATAAGATATCCTCCTTTACTATTCTCTAGCATAGGTCTAGTTTTCAATGTTTTTTTATTTCTGATTAATAAGAGTTTTAAACTTTTCCAATTTTTAAAATACTTTTTCTTAAATTCATAGGTAAAATGGCCCATCGTTTTTCTTGCATTGATTTCGCACATTGGATTTAACTCAGTCTGTCCATTTTTAGTATACAAGAATCCATCAACAGACATGAAGCCTTTATACCTCTTTGAATAATCTAGTACCTTTTCTAAATATCTATGATACTGCATTTCTAGTTCATGACTAAAGATTTGTTCTTCAGATATTAAAGTCCCTTTATATTGAAAATATTCATCGACAAAATTTTGATAAGTTAAGATCAATTCATTATTGAATATCAAAGAAGAAAAATCTAAAATACGCTCTAACCTCTCTTCTTCAATAAGCTGGTGCTTCTCAATGAGTTTCTCTATTACCGTTTGATCTTTTGGAAATACATAGTTTCCTTGGCCGCTTACACTATAAGGGTATTTATAAATAAAATTATCTTTTAGGTTCTTTATATCTTTTACAATGTTTACTTCATGTTTATAAAAGCCATTTCTCTTTCCAAATTCAAGAGTCATAATTTTTGACTGTAGATTTTTTAAGAAATCTAGGTCTTTATAATCACTATTCCAAGGTGTTATATTTTTATTTTTATTTGTAATAAGGAATTCTGACTTGGTGAACTCTTCTATAAATTGAATATATTCAATCTGATACTTCTTTGTTGAATAAATAAAATCGTTTGGTTTTAATAAGCTTATAAAATATTCAAATTCCTGAGTTCTTTTTGTCGATGTAAAAGAAGTCATCTTTTCAGAAAAAAGTCTTTCTTCAAAATCTGAATCAAAAAACCAAGCTACTTTTTCCATTCTTTTCTTGTTGTGATCTTAAACTGATCATCAAAGTTTTTAAGATTGAAAATGAAATCATCGTCCATACTTGCTTTTCTTCTCACTTCCTCTATAAAGTTTTTTCCTTTTGATCTTGCAGGTGTTAAAGGCCAAGGTAAATTTTCATTATAATATTCCCAGAGAGTTTTATCTTGTTTCCATTTATTTAAATAATGAACACCTAAATTCACATGAGAAATTTCATCCACAAGAACAGTGTTTAAAACATCGGCAATCTCAATCTCACCTAGCTCTAAAAATATATGTTTGTAAAAGTGGGCAAAATCAAGATTCGCAGCTTCAAATGTGAGAGACATAACTGCTAAGTATTTCTGAGGTGTATCCAAGTTTTTCATTTGATTCCAAAAAAAATCATTTAAATCAAAATCACCAAACTCGTAACCTAATTTATTAAGTTGCTCACAATATAGTTTAAAGTGTTTTTGTTCATCTTTTAAAGATGAGAGGATACCTCTTTTAAAACGCTTAAGCTCTTCATTATGATGCGGGAAAATACGTAGAGCACAGGCCATCATTTCAATCGCCAATAACTCGTGATTGGCAAAACTATGTAGGGCAATTGCTTTTTTTTCTTTTTCATGAAAATGACCACGAGGAAACTTAACAACATTTGAAGAGAAAGATATATTTTGATTTCTGATAGGCAGTTTCGGAATATCTGAAGCTATATCATGATCAAATTCAATTGAGCTAAATTCTGTCAATTTATCTTCAATTGAGCCATTCAATAAAATTTGATTAGAAAAGTCTGACAATTTCATTTCTCTTTTATATGTTTAATATAATAAACAGACAAATTTTTGAGTTAAAAAATAAACAATTCTTAAAAACGTCTCTAAAGATCATCTAGTACTAAACCGATATAGTTCTAGGAGATTTTTAATGAAGTTCATATTTTCAGTTGTTTACACATTCCTAATCATTCTAAATGCTAATGCAGAACGTTCGAACTATCTTGACTTGAATCAATTCTTAAAAGCTGATGCTGATGAATATAATGACATTGGTTATCTTCAAATAGTTCCTCAGTATGAAGAGAATCCTGATCCTAAAAAAGCGATAACTATTGAGTATTTCTTTGGTGAGTATGATGATAGTCCAGAGTCAGATGCAAGATTAAAACATATTAAAGAAATTATATCAGATGATAAAAGATCTGATAAAAATTTTAAGCTTGAAGTTGTGGCAATTAGTAATGAAACTGAAACTTTAAAAAATTCTAATGAATTAGATCATCTACTTAGTAGCCTCGATGTAACAAAGAGCAAAGTTCATTATGACCCACTTCCAGAGTTTATAAACCAAGAAGAAACTGTAGTTAAAAATAAAAAAAGATTTCCATCCTCTTTTACTCCAGGTAGAAAATTTTGGACTCTTATTCGCTTCTCTTCTAGTATGGCCGGAACCTTTGCGGGTTTATATTATATGGAAGGATTATCGGCTCATTTAGCTGCAAATGTTGCCTTTTGGCCTGGAATGGCATCAGGGGCTATAACTTATTATAGTAACGCATATGGAGCTTTTTTAACGAATGGAAAATGGTCTAAGTGGTTGATGGAGTCAGAAACGTATTTTGCAAAAAAAATGAGAAGTGCATTTAAGTTAAATGTTGATACCTTAGAAGAATCCATAGTTAAAAATAAACAATTCTTTCGTGAGAAATACCCCGCAATTTATAGTAAAAGTCCAGACTTGTTTGAGAAAACAGTTTCACATCAGGCGACAGAAAATATTGCAAACCAAAAATCGCGACTTCAAAGAATTATATCTAAACTACATGGATTTGAAGAATATTTTAAATGGTGGGTTACCGAAGTCGCCTTTACCGCTGTTGCCATCAAAGTGCCTCAAGCAATCTTGGGTGTATCTCAAGCATCAAGTCTTCTTAGTATGACTGGTGATGTATTAATGGGAGCGACTATGGGAATGTTAGCCCAGGGACCAGGAGATATTGCCATTCAAATTAGAAAATATCAAAAGATTGCAGAACTTAGAGATGATGTAAAATCAGGAAAAATGAAAGTAGAAAACTCAAAATCCTTACTTGAAGAAATTGAAAAAGTTTTAGCAAAAACAGGCCCAAATGCAAATTACTCTATCAATAAAGCTTCGCATGCATCTTTATTGAAAATTGAAAATTGGTCAAGATCAAGAGCAACAATCTTATCATTTTTTGCAGTAACGGGAGTTGGACTAGAAATAGCTGGGGTCCCACTTGCAAGACCTCTTCTTATAGGAGTTGGAGCATGGGGAGCTATCTATTACTCTTCAGTTCAAGGATGGATTAGGCCACAAAAAATTACAGACAGTGTAAAAAAATATATTCAAAAGTTTAAGGATGGAGAGGTTAAACTCAGTATGCAATTTTTAAAATCAAGATATTGTAGTGCTAAGTTTGTTGCTCGCTAACCTTTCTTAAAGGCATCAGCTTTATTTTTCTTCGGTGATTTTTTTGTTTTACTAAATCCTCTATCTGAAGACTTAACTGTATTCGGTTTAGCAAACCTAGATTTACCATCTTTATTTTCAGTTTCTTTATGAGAACTTGGTCGCCCACCACTTCGTCGCTTTGGCTTACTAGTGTCAGAGTCTGATGATTTTTTAGCAAAACGCGACTTATTATCTCCCGAACTTGAACTAGGGCCAGACCCTCTTCGAGGTCTTCTCTGGGCCCTTCTTGCTCCAAAACACGACTCACAAATATTAAAATCAGAATCATCAGATATAATTGCACCACAAGAAGAGCACTTGCGTGTCGTTTTCTCCGATAATAATTGATTAAGTTTTTCTATCGCAGCTGTCTTATTCTCTTGTAACCTTTTAACATCAAAAGAGAAGTTTTTATTGTCAAAATGTCTTGCTAGCCATTGATAAAGTTCGACACATTTAATGGCCGTTTCGAGGTAATCTATGTCTTGAGAATGAGGATCAACTTCCTCATTTAGAATCATTTTATTTCCAACATAATGATTTAAAATCCAAACATAATATTGAACATGTTCCACTAATCCCTGATTAACTGGAGCACAAGCAAAACCAAAAATTTCAGCATCACTAAGTGCATTTAGTGTGTCAGCATCTTCAACCATTTCAGCAAGCTCAATCATCTCTTTTAAATCAACGCAATAAAATGGTTTTTCAAAAGACATTGTATTAAAAAGTCGTAAAAACTCTGACAAACTTAGAGTTTGTAAATTACTTTCAGTAAGGGCTAAGTTTACAGATCTAAAAATTTCTAAATCAGGACCAACCATTGCCAATTCTTTTTGTTCAAGATCATGACTTAAAGCCGCTTCAATTGTTTCAAGGCCATCTTCAACTTTCTGTAGTGTTGATACAAATCCTTCTGGAAATCTTTTGTATCTTCCTGCTCGACCAGCAATTTGTTTTAATTCTGAATTAGTAAGTGGATATTCTTTTCCATCCCAAAACTTAGATATTGCGGAAAAAATAACTCTTTTGATTGGAAGATTCATTCCCATTGCAATTGCATCTGTTGCAACCATAATATCTGTTTCACCCTCATCAAATTTTCTTGCTTGTTCACGCCTAACTTCAGGACTAAGACGGCCATACACAATTGAGACTTTAAAATTTAAATTTTCTAAATCTCTTTTATATTTCAGTGCATTTCTTCTTGAAAAAACAATCAGAGTATCATGTTTATCTAAATCTGATAACTTGAGTTTATTTGGCATAACAGACAATTTCGTCTTACGCTCATAATTATTTACTTCTAAAATATCACCAGTTAAATCTAGTATTTGTTTAACGAGTTCAAAAACAGAATGATCTCCACATAAGTGAACAACATCTGCATTTATATTAACAAGGGCCCTTGTCCAGGCCCAACCCCTTTGAGGATCAGTAATCATTTGGATTTCATCAATAACGACACAATCAAATTCTTCATTTAATTTGGCCATCTCAATCGTAGATGAGTAATGAGTTGCATTCTCAATCTCTATAACTTCTTCACCAGTAAGTAGATTTGTTTTACAACCTTTATCGTTTAACGTGTCAAAAAGCTCACTAGCAAGAAGCCTTAACGGAGCCAAGTAGCAACCCTTTTTAGCATCTTTAAGTGCCTCGATAGCATTATAAGTTTTTCCTGAGTTTGTTGGACCCATATGATAAATAATTTTTCGCTCTTTTCTTCTCGCTTCTGAATGTACCCAGAATTGACCTAGATAATCCCTTAGAATTGTAGCAGAGATATCTTTTCTTTTAAAAGCTTGAACTGCTTTTACTAGTTTTTCAAAATCTCTTTCAATAATATTTGGAGCGCGCCAAATACCAATTCCCATTTGAGAGAAAAATCTTTCAAATTCATTTTCGGAAACGAGATCAGATTGATGACCATTTTCACTTAATGAACCAAGTAAAAAACTAACTAATCTTTTTTTGTAAGTTTCACCTAATTCAGATTGAGATCCTAATTTAATTTTAAAATAGTTTTTTATATCTGCTTCTAATTTATTGAGTGATCCTCTTTTTAGTTTGTATTTAACTCTATTTGTATTTTTATCAATATGCTTTTTTAATTTTGAAATATAATCACTAATATAAGTTAGCTTTTCAGATAAAATAATCTCTTCAAGCTGTGTAACGGCCTCATCAATTAAAGATGTTTGTTCTTCATAAACAAAATCTCTTATTCTTGCTCTAAAATCACCTGAACACTTATGACAAATACAACCTAGTTCTGATTGCTTTATATCAAGATCAAATTTTTCAAAAATAAGTTCTTGCGAATCACGATGCTTTTGTTTAACTTCTTCGACCCAATCTTTAAATGAAAGCACATAGTTTTCAATAAGCTCATTCGATATAATAGAGTCTGCAATCAAAGGATACATTTCCGAATCAGGAAATAAATATTCATCTAAAAGAGCTGTATTAATAAGATTATCTCGTGAGCAGAAATAATTAAACTTACAATAATTTTTCTCAAATAAGTATTCTAGAGTCGGAAACTCCTGAATCATTTTTTGTGTTTCAATGGCAATTGATTTTAAGGCATTTAAAATTAAATGAGCTTCTTCTAAATTATGAAGATAGCCATCCTCTTCATCAAGATTTTTCTTTAATAAGACTTCTCTTGATGATGAAAGGCTACCTTCAATCTCTTCAAATATATTTTCTATTTCCAACTATTTCTACTTTCCCATTTCAACTAAATACGCAACGCCTAATCTTGCAAATTTTTCTGCATGATCAGCTGTCCCCATTGAGCCTGGAGCATCAATCGTATCATTTTTAGTATGTATATCATTATTGATATCACCCATAGTTGATTCAAATGGCATACTAGCAGGATAACCAGCGTTATGCCAAGAAGCATGATCAGAACATCCATATCCACACTTAGAATATCCCCAATTTACACCTGCTACATATGTATCAATTAATGCACCCATGAATTTTGTATGGGCTTCATTTGTAAAATCACTCATAAAAACGATATCCAAGTTTGCAGATCCTTTATGATTTGTCATATCAAACTGAACAACACCAACAACATTTGTTTTATTTGACTTAAATTCATTCGCAATAGCTTTTGAACCTAAAAGACCTACTTCTTCAGCAGCATATGACATAAACTTAATTGTTCTCTGTGGCTTATAACCATTATCCATCATAACTCTGATTATCTCAGTAATTGTTGCTATACCAGAAGCATTATCATCCGCTCCTGGCGCACGTGCTCTCTCTCTTCCCCAGAAACCTGCGATAGAATCTCCATGCCCACCGATAACTACAACTTCATCTTTTTTCGACGATCCTTCAACAGTCATTATAACCGATGGTTGAGGCCATCCTGAATGCTGATAAAGTTCAACGGAAACATCCGATCTTGAGTTAGCCAATTTTTCCCAAGTTGCTTTTACGTACTCTTGGGAATCTACTCCTGTTTGAGCTTTATAATATCTATTTTGGTAACTAGATAATTTTAAAATCATTTCTCTAATTGAGAATTCATTTACCTTAGAAACCATATTCTGAACTCTATCACCTTCTGTAATTGAATAATTTAGAAAATTAGCTTTTTTAGCAAATGCTCTTAAAGAATTATTCTCTAATACTTCTACTGCTTCAGCTTCTGACTCATGGACAATAAATCCACCACATCTATTAAATTTCTCATGCATTAAATGAGAAAGACTTTCAATTTCACTCTCATTAATTTTCAGTATACTAATCTCTTTTGATTGCATGATTGCTTTACTGGCCATTAATGATTTTTGAGATAAATCAATTGCATCAGAACCGATTGTAATAAATACATCTTTTGCTTGAGCTGCTGTTATTGTTAATCCTAAACTTAAACACATCATCCATAATTTTTTCATATTTTATCCTTTTTCATTTATTCATATAAGTAGATCATGTGAGATTTAATATGAAAACAAACTTCATCTAACAAATAAATATTTATTTTTAATTGACGATAAGCTTATATGAACAAAAAATTAAGCAACCTAATTGATAAGTTATTACTCAAAAGCGACAGTATCATTGCCTTAAAAGCAATTGAGAAACTTTTCAATATTGGAATTCCATTTAATCTTCCTCATAAATTTAAGTTCATAGAATTAACTGACAAGAAAACTAGGTTATTACTTCCCTATAAAAGAGTGAATCAAAATCACCTAGGAGGTATGCATGCATGCGCTATTGCAACTCTAGGTGAATATCCAGCAGGTCTAGCTTTAATTAAAAGATTTGGATCATCAAAATATAGACTTATTATGAGTAAACTTGAAGGTGATTATCTAAAACAAGGTAGAGAAAATCTTTTTGGGGATGTATCAATTGATGAAGATGAATTTATAAGAATTGAAAATGAATTAAAATCAACTGACGTGAGTGAAATTACAATTTCAACAAATATCCTCAATATGAAGGAAGAAGTCATTGCTGTTATTCAAACAACATGGCAGTTAAAGAACTGGAACAAAGTCTCTTTTAAATAAATAAATGGTAAGTAACAAAAGAAAAGAAGTACGCCATAGCTAAGGTATATCCTCCAAAGATAAGAGGCATTTTAATACTATTAGTCTCTTTCCGTAATACACCAAAAGTTGCTATACATTGAGGAGAAAAAACAAACCATATAAGTAGTGCCATCAAAGTACCTAAGGAGTACTCTGATCTTAATGTATTAGATAGATTCATAATAAACCCTTCATCTTCAGTATCATCACCATCAATTGCATAGACAGTTCCCATTGCTGCAACCAAAATTTCTCTTGCGCCAAAACTAGGAATCAAAGCCGTTGTTATTTTCCAATCAAATCCAAGAGGTCTAAAAATTGGCTCAAAGGTATGACCAATTTTTGCAGCATAACTATAATGTATAGCAGGCTCTGTTGCATCTTCGGGAGCATTTGGAAATGTTGTTAATCCCCAGATAAGAATTGAGAGAACCAATATAACTGACCCAGCTTTTTTTACAAAAACCCAACCTTTTTGAAAGGCATTTTTTAAAATAGTACTGATCTTTGGAAAACGGTATGGAGGTAACTCCATTAATAGATATGTTGGAGCACTCGGCGCAAATGTTTTCTTCGCAATAAAGGCAACAGCAAATGCAGATAAAATTCCAAACATATATAGTCCAAATAAAGTTAAACCTGGCATTCCTAAAAATCCGAATACTTTTTCATTTGGAACAATAACACCGATGAGTAAAGTATAAACAGGTAATCTCGCTGAACAAGTTGTTAAAGGAGATACCATCATTGTAATAAGTCTTTGGAAGTGATTTTCAATAATTCTAGCAGACATAATCCCTGGAATTGCACAAGCATGAGAAGACAAAAGTGGTACAACTGCTTTACCAGGAAGGCCTAGTTTTCTCATTAAAAAATCTAGTAAGAAAGCCGCTCGACCTAAATATCCAATGCCCTCTAAGAAATTAATAATGATAAAAAGAAAAATGATATGAGGTAGAAAGACTAAAATACCTCCAACACCAGCGATGATTCCATCATTTAAAAGACTTCTCACATAACCTTCACTAGTTATTGATGTAACTAATCCAGCTAAATACTCAAAGAAAGTTTCAATCATTCCCATAAATGGATCAGACCAAGAAAATAAAAGTTGAAACATAAGTATAAGAAGGGTCATCAAGACAATTGGCCCAAAAATTGGATGAAGTACGACACTATCAATTTTATCAGTCAGACTATCAAAGTTAATTTTTTGAATAATAATTTTTTTTAATATTTCATCTACTCTATTAAATTTTTCTTTTATATAGTTTGTATCTTTAATCTCTTTTTGAAAATTATGATCAACATTTAATTCACTCTTCTTTGAGTTTTCTTCAGACTTCACCGCTTTAATAAGTTCTGAAATCCCTCTATTTTCAATGGCAACTGTTGGTATTATCCTTACACCGTTTAGTTCTGATGAAAATTTATCGAGGTTAATTTTTTGTCCTCTTTTTTCTGCAAGATCGGACATATTTAAGGCCATAATGAACTTTTGACCAATCTCCTTTAGTTGAAGTGCGAGATAAATTGATTTTTTTAAGTTGGTTGCGTCTACGACGAGAATAATCAAATCGAGAACTTCCTCAGTTTTTTTATTAAGTATATAATCTCTCGATATTTTTTCATCTAATGAGATTGCATCTAAAGTATAGAGTCCAGGTAAATCCATAACAGTGAAATTAAAATCATCTTCTTTTACCGTTCCTAATTTTTTTTCAACAGTAATTCCAGGAAAGTTCGCTATCCTCTGACGATTACCAGTAAGGGCATTAAAAAGAGATGACTTTCCAGAGTTTGGGAGTCCTACTAATCCTACTAACATATGGCTTCATCCTTATTTAGAAGAATCATCTGAGCTTCAGTTTTTGAAATTGCTATTTGCGAATCTCCTAATTGAACCAAAATGGGGTCTCGAAATATTGGAGCCCACCTCTTAATCATTAGCTGAGTGCCTGGAGTAAAGCCTAGTGCATGTAATCTTGCGAGAAGATCTCCATCATCACAAGTAATATTTGAAATTGTGTATGTTAAATTTTTTAGTGCTTCTGATAACTTCATGCTAGACCTGTTTGGTATGTTAAACTTAATTCGGTAATACCAAACAAGAATATACCTGTCTACAGGAATACGCAATTAATTATGCGTTTTGCTCGCCTCTTAATTCTTGATCATTGCTAAGGAGTGGATTTTCCTCTCTTAAACTTGAATTAATAGCAATACCGGATTTGACACTCTGAAACATTTCTTTCATTGATTGAACTATTAATGAATCAAAATTCTCTATTTTATTAGAGCTACTAAGTCTTAACTCTGAACTCATTTTAATCTGATCATCAGTGAGTTTGATTTGTTGCAGCTCAAAGTCATTATTAACTCCAACGATTTTTTCTTTAGCGGTATTAAACACAATCTGAGCTTTACTCATTAATAACTCTAAATTTGAGATTTTTTTATCTAGGGATTCAACAAGTGCGTTTGTATGAGTAAAGGTATCATTTACCTTTTGAAGTGATCTTGTCACTTTTTCGACCCCATTATTATCATTAATTCGTTTTAAGAGAATACTCGTTTGACTAAGTTCATGTCCTAATTTCGCTTTTGATTCAGCTAACGTCGTTTTTGTTTCTCTAATCTCTTCTTTAAGCTTATTAAATTTTGGAACTGTATTAATGATCTCAGCTGAAGTATTTTTTAGGAGAACAAGTTTTTGAGAACTATTTTTTAAAGCAGAATTATTTGAATTAAGAATTTGAACATTGTGCTGAACGGTTCTCTCAAGTTCTTTTGAGAATGTAGAGAGTCCAATCACACCGTCTTTAAAGTTTTTTAAAGATTCTATATTCTCTTTACTCAAACTAATATTTTTATTAATAATAGAGTATAAGCTAGACTTACTACTCTCCAGATTTGTTATTTCATTATGCAAAAACTCTACTTCATCTAATAACTGAGTTTGCTCATTAACAACCCTATTGTGTAGAGTTAGAAATTGTTCATAGATCTCTTCAACACCAGCAATTTGAAATTCATTTTGTAGTGATCCGTCTTGATCAAATTCCCCATTCGCTAAATTATTTAAACTTTTCTCAATAGGAGCAATTAAACTCTTTGCTTGATCTTGAATGGTTTGTTCTAAATTAGTTAAATCATAAAAGAAGAGCATAATTCTTTTTTCATTTTGATAATTAACAGGTGCAACAAACATCTCAAAAGGTCTTGAAGATGTTTCTTCATTAGGCTTTATTTGAACTTGGTAGATACCAGCAACATTGTGCTTTAAGGCTTCCAAGACGGGATCGTTGTGTCCAATATTAGTTAATTTATTTAAAAAGTCCCAGCTCATAAACTCTTTATTTATTTCATCACTTGGAATCATCCAATCTGTACAAAACTGTTTATTGGCCCAAAGCACTTTTAAATTTTGATCAAGTAAAAGAGACGATAGAGGAAGTGCATCCTGAAAAATGCTCCCAAAACTCATACGTTTATGAATATAGTCTGAGTTATTTACGACAAACGACTCAAACTCTTTACTATACATTCCTTCAACAATTTTTTCACCTTCGATAACTGAGTCTGAAATAACATTTTTCATTTCATTTTCAATCATTTTTTGCATTCGTTTAAGGGTTAATTTATTAAATAAAAAACTACCAAAAAATAGCATCGTAACAATCGAGAGTATTCCCACGAGTCCCATGACATATGTTCTACCAATTTGTTCAATTTGAATTTTCTGAAATGTGATCTCTGGAGCGACAGCAGAAAACCACTTCTGATTTAATCCCTGTGTTTGCTCATGAATCTGCATAAACTTATTACGCTCGATTGCGTACTTTGAAAGCATATCAATTTCAATTTGAAGATTTTGAATACGATTAATAACTTCAGACTTATCTTTTCTCTCTAAGATTGATCCTTCAGTAATTTTAATCATCGATGAAAAATCACGACTAATATGTGTCGCCAATTCATCAATTTTCTTTTCATTTATATGGCCATTTATTTGAGCAAATATTCTATCACTCATACGAGTCAGGGTTCTCCAATTATTTGACTTTACATAATCGTAGAACTTCAGCATTTTTGTACTGAACACTTCTTGGACTTTTTCTATTTTTGGATAAGAAATAAGCTCAGCAGATGATAGCTTCAAAGCTTGTAAATTTTTCTTTACTGCTTCAAATTCTTTAACTTCTACTTGCTTGTCAATTTTTTCAAAATCTGATTCTACTTCTTTTATTTTCTCAATCGCAAGTTTTGGATCTTGTTCAAAGATAAACGTTTTAACTTGATTTAATAGTTGCTTTGATTCATATGTTTCGAGTATATAACTCGCTTTATGTAAGTCTTTACCTCTACTGCCATCAAGAAAACCTAACTTCCAAAAGTATAAGATGACACTTAAAGTAGATAGCAAAATTACGAAAATTGCGATTTGATAAAATTGTGTAATTCTTTTTGATATATTTTCAATCATCCTAATCTCCACCTCGACACATTCCATGTGTTCGCCTAAGAACGATTAAAGTATCTCTTAAATTTTAAGTATTTGTAAAGTGACATAAAAAAAAAGGGACACAAAGTGTCCCTTTAAAACAATATATAAAAATTGATTAAACTGCTATATCTTCATGAGAATCAAAATCATTTTTTAGCTTTGCTTTAAGCTTCATAATTGCTTGAGTATGTAATTGTGAGACTCTTGACTCTGTTACGTCTAAAACCTGACCAATTTCTTTCAGATTTAAATCTTCAAAATAGTATAATGATAAAACTAATCTTTGTTTTTCAGGTAGAGACTTAATTCCTTCTTTAATAATATTTTGTGCTGACTTATAGTTAATTGCTGCAAATGGATTAGATGATCTTCTATGCTCAAGTAATCCCATCATTAGTTTTTTATCACCACGACTAAACGTTGCAGAATCATCAATATTTAAAACAGAAACCGATTTTGATTTATTTAGCATTCCATGAAAGTCCTCAACTGAACATTCAAGTTCTGCACACATCTCGTCATCAGTTGCAGGACGTCCTAACTCTCTTTCAAGTTTTGTATAAGCTTTTTCTAATTGCTTTGTTTTTTCTCTAACAGATCTTGGTACCCAGTCTTGAGAACGTAATTCATCTAGGATTGACCCTCTGATTCTAAATTCAGCATAGGTTTTAAATTTATTATCTCGAGTTGGATCAAACTTTTGAATCGCATCCATTAGTCCAATAACACCACATGAGATCAGGTCATCCAGTTCAATATTTGCCGGAAGTCTAGAGGCTATTTTCTGCGCGATAAACCTAACAAGAGGAGCATATTCTACAATAATTTCATCCTTAACTTTTGGATCCATTGTACATCTGTAGTCTTTCAAATTTCTTAATTTCGTGGTAAGTGATGACATCGAGCTTCTCCTTAAGCTTAAAAGTTACTGAACATCTTGTTCTAAGTTAACGTTAGATGGCCTAGAAGGAATCCTCATGCCAATCTGCTGTCTACCTAACTCTTCGGTGAGTTTCTTTACCACTTTAAGAAAACTCTGATGGTGGTCATTTTTTCCTGTTCCTAAAAATGTTAAATCAAAATTCTTTGCTTCAACATTTATTTTGCCTATTCCCCCTAAGATTTGAGTTCTACAACCTAAAAAGTTCTCAACTGTTTCACTCAAGGTTTTTACAACTTTTTCAAATTGAACTTTTGAAGTGATCATATTTACAACTAAATGATTTTCTTTAATTCCATACTTCATAGAGAGTATTTTCATTAGTGAGTATGAATCTGTGATTGAAGCTCGATCAGGTGTTACGACAACAATTCTCTTGTCACAATAAGCATTCAGCGTAAGTGATTCTCTTAAAAGTCCTGCGGGACAATCAAGTAGGACATAGTCATAATCCTTCCCATGCTCATTAATAATATCAATAATGAATTCTTCCATTTTAAATTCTGAATCAAATAAATCAAGAGATCCATTACATGCTGATAATAAATGAAAATTACCATCCTGATAGAGACAATCATCAAAATCTTTTTGCGCACTTAGAAGTGAGAAAAAAGTATTATTTAATGGAAGTCCTAGTTTGATTGCAGTATTTGATAAATTGTAATCACAATCAATAAGTAAAACTTTTTTATTTTGCTTAGATAGCTCTTTTGCTAACTTTAAAGACACAGACGTTTTACCGACTCCGCCCTTTCCTCCTGTTATTGAGATAGTAACACTTTCACGATGAGATGTTTTTTTCTCTGCTAACATTGCATTAATTTGATCTTGATAATGTGAATTAAAAGAAACTAGCCAATCACTTGCTTTGCTCATAAACTTCCTGTCCTCTCACGGTATAACGTCCTGTCGTACCAACTAATCATTAATTATAATTTTTTACAATTCAAACATTCCGGCTAAAATTCTTTCAGCAGTCGCTGCCTCTAAGTCATCTGGCACAGTCGCTCCTGTTCCAAAAAACTTTAAGTCTAGTTTTTGAAATTCATTATGTAGATTTAATAATGATCCAAAACTTAAACATTGATCCATATAAGAAATAATAACACCATTTGAGTATGAATTATACTTGGAAAGAATTTTACTGTTATACATTTCGGAATGAATACCTGAAATAGTGATCAGTATTTCTAATTTTTCAAACGACCTCTTAAGGGTATCAATAAATTTCTTTGATTCATTATTATCTTTAAATGACAATCTTAAGTCTAGAATCAATGATTTTCCGTCTGCAAGTGCTTTTCTTGCTTCACTCATCAAATGAGCTAAAGTGTGTACCGATGTAAAATCAATTTTAAAAATCTTAGAGGTAAAATCAGAGTTAATTTCTTCGACTTCACTTTCTCTAAAACTTATTATTTTCACATTTTCTTGAATGACAGCTAACTTCATGGCCATACTTCTCTGACCACATGAATTTTCAGAAATCAATGCCGTCACAACTGGAGTTTGTTCAGTATCTACTGCAGAAAATAGTGGCATTGAGACTCTAATCATCGAATTTAGCTCTCTTAAAGCAAAATCATAGATAATATCAGGATCATTTAAGTCATTTTTTGTTAATTCAAAAATAGATTTTTTAATAATATTTTGAACAATTTTTTCATTTAGATCTAGAGATCTTAAAGTTGTTCGTAAGCCTCTTATTGCTGTTGGCTCTTCATCAGAATCTTTTCGATTTGATAATTTATCAGTTAACTCAAATAATTTTTTTTCTAGTAATTCAATATGATGTCTTTGATTTTTTACTTCTTGCTTGATTTCAAATGAGACTTCATCATAGTGCTCTCTTTCTCTATGAATCAACTCTTCAGTATGATCAATATCATCTTCCTCATCATGATTTGATGAATATCGGCCATAAGAATTTGTATCTCTTAAATCAACTTCTTCTTGGATTTTCTCTACTTTGTTTGCATTCTTAGAGTTTAAAAATCCATCAAGCTTATCGTCTTTAGGTGACTCTTCTTCCATACTTAAAAAGTCATCTAAGGAATTCTTTAAACGATTTGATGCTTTTGTCACAGTATTCACGACTTTATTAAGACCCATATTTCCATAACTTGATTGAACCTTTGGTGCATCACTTGCTTGATGCCCATTATAATCATTAATCATACTGTTAACTCTTGAAGCTGGGGCTTTATAAAATGTATCTCTTTGGTCATCAGTTAAGACATGATCAACTTTCGCTTTACGAGAGTAATTATTCTCTGATATCGCAGCAGTAATTTCAATTCGATTCTTCTTAAATGCACCTTTTAAACCTTTATTGGTCACTGTTTTAAGAATAATTGCATCTGGGCCTAATTCTCTTTTAACAGATTGTAGTGCTTCATCTAAAGTTTCGCCTTCGAATTTTTTAACAAACATATATTATACCCTCACCGTCCCTAGTGATCGAATATTTATTTCCGGACTTAATTCATTGTGACTTACAACAATTAAATTTGGAATAAATTTTTCCGTCAATCGCTTAAAATGTCTTCTTACAACTGGAGAACATAATACTATCATTTTCTCTCCAATATTTGTTGCCTCTTCTATTCTTTCATTTAAGCTAGCAAGAATTGTTTGCGTAAGCTTTGGATCAAGAGATAGTTCTTGGCCTTTTTCAGTTTGAATAATGTTTTGTGCAAGAGATTCTTCAATTCCTCTATCAAGAGTAAATAATGGAATATCCCCTTGATCACTTTTTACTTTTTCAGTTATCGTTCGATACAGAGACTCTCTCGCTAATTCTGTAAGAGTATCCGCATCCTTTACCATTGTACCATGCTCGGCAAGAGATTCAAGGATCGTTCGTAGATCTCTAATAGAAACTCCTTCTCTAAGTAAATTTTGCAGTACTTTTAACACACTGCCAAGTGGTAAAATATCTGGAACAAGATCATCAATAATTTTAGGATAATCTTGCTTGAAATTATCAAGTACTCTTACTAATTCCTGTCTACCAAACATTTCATGTAAGTTTGATTTTAAGATTTCTGTTAAATGCGTAGCGATTACTGTTGATAGGTCAACAACCGTGTAACCATTGTATTGAGCATCTTCTTTTAATTCTTCATTTATCCAAACTGCATCAAGACCGAAGACAGGCTCTTTAGTTTCAATTCCTTCAATTTGCTCAATAACTGTTCCAGGATCCATAGCAAGAAAATGATCTGGCATAAGTTCTGCACTTGAAACTTCAATTCCTTTAATTTTAACTGAATATCCACCGGGCTTTAATTCTAAATTGTCTCGAATTCGTACTGATGGGATAATAATCCCCCAGTCTGTAACAAATTGTTTTCTAATATGTGATATTCTCTCAAGTAGATCACCATTTTGATCAGAGTCAACAATATTAACTAGGCCGTATCCTACTTCAAGTTCAACAAGTTCAAGGGATAATAACTCTTCAAGATTATCAACATTACTTTTCTTATCCTCAATTGCATCCATTTTTTCTTTTGCCTTAGCATGTTCTTTATTCTTATCAATTCGAAGAGCGGCGAAGGCAATCATCGCTGAAATTATAACGAACGGAAAAATTGGAAAACCTGGTATCAGAGCAAATAAGAATAATATACCTGCAGTAACATAAAGAGCTTTAGAGTTAAATGAGAATTGTTGACCTAGTTGAGTACTTAAACCAGTATCATTAGTATTTCTCGTAGCAATAATACCGGCGGCAGTCGAAATGACAATTGCTGGAATTTGAGCAATTAACCCATCCCCAACTGTAAGTAGAGTAAAAATCTCTGTCGCTTTACCAAACTCCATTCCGTTTTGAGCGACTCCTACGATAATTCCACCAATGATATTAATTGCAGTAATCAGAATACCTGCAATCGCATCTCCACGAACAAATTTACTCGCACCGTCCATAGATCCATAAAAATCTGCTTCCTGTGCAACTTCAGATCGTCTCTCTTTAGCTTGTGCTTCATTAATTAAACCAGCATTTAAATCTGCATCAATGGCCATTTGTTTACCTGGCATTGCATCCAATGTAAATCTTGCTGCAACTTCAGCTACCCTACCAGCACCTTTTGTAATAACGATAAAGTTTATAATAACAAAAATAACAAACATGATGATACCGACAGCAAAATTTCCACCGACGATATACTCACCAAAACCACGAATGATATCTCCCGCTGCACTTGCTCCGTCAGTACCACCTCTCAATAAAATATTTTTTGTTGAAGCGACGTTTAGAGATAATCTAAATAAAGTAATAATTAATAGAACAGCTGGAAAAGTTGAAAAGTCTAATGGCTTTTTAATATAGACACTCAAAAGGAGAATGACAATTGAGGCTGCTAAGCTCAATGCTATAAAAATATCCATTGCCCAAGGGGCAACAGGCACAATCATAACCCCTAAGATCAGAACTAAGCCTAGTGCCATTAAAATATCAGAGTTATTTTTTAAATTACCAAACATAAATCATCCTTAATTTAATGCTTTGTTTTTTCTTTTTAGTTTATATACAAATGCTAATATTTCTGCCACCGCTTTGTACAGTGATCTTGGTACACCTTCACCAACTTTTACAGTTTTAAATAAAGCCCTGGCCAGTGGTACATTCTCTACGATTGGAATATTATGCTCTTTAGCAATTTCGCGAATTCTCATTGCTAAATGATCTTGTCCCTTACCAATGACTTGTGGGGCGATCATGATATTACTATCATACCTTAAAACTATACTAATATGTGTCGGGTTTGTAACAATTACATCCGCTTTTGGTACGTCTGCAATCATTCTTTTTTGGGCCATTTCTCGCTGGATAGCACGAATTTTTTGCTTAACTTCCGGGTTTCCTTCTTTCTCTTTATGCTCTTCTTTCACTTGTTGTTTTGTCATTCTTAGTTTTTCTGTATAAGCATATTTTTCCCAGAAAAAGTCAGCGATTGCAACGAGAACCATTCCCAAAAGTATTGCCCCAGCTAACTTAAATGCAAATATTTGGCCATAACTAAATGCCTCAGCAGCCTCTACATGCAAGAAGCCTGTAAAGCTGGAAAGATTACCGGCCATAATCATATAAGTAATAACGAGGACGATAGAAAATTTTAAAATCCCTTTAACGACTTCTGCAACCGCCTTCTTAGAAAAAATTCTTTGAAGACCATTTTTAGGATTAATACGATCGAATTTTAATTGCAATACATCTGGCGCATATAAAAATCCAACTTGCATAACTTGTGCTAAAAAACCAAGAATCATGGATGTGATCATGACAGGTGCAATACACTTACCTGCAGCGTAGAAAGATTCTGCAAAAATAACTGTACTCAACTCTTTTGAAAATGCCTTATTAAGATCTAGCGTATAGAGCCAATTTATATAATCCGTCATCACTTCAAAAACATAAAGAGATGTTAAAACAAGCACAGAGAAAACACCTGCTAAAATAAGCACGCTATTTAATTCTTTAGAAGAGGCTACATCACCTTTTTTCCTCGCTTCATCTATTCGATGTTGCGAGGGTTCTTCTGTTTTTTCGCCTGAATCATCAGAGGCCATAGATTTGTCCTACACTATAATACAAACTGGAACCAATCTCCCAGTCTATCAATATACATTTTATAAGCTACATGAAAGAGTTCTTCTGAGATTGCGAAAAAGACGATTAAGCCTGCTCCAATACTCACAACAAAACTCACCATTAAAATATTCATTTGAGGAATAATTCTAGCAACAATACCCATCACCATATTTAATAATAAATTTGTAAATAAAATTGGTGTAGCGAGTAAAAAAGCCGCCTCAAAAATACCTTTAAAAAAATTATGATAAAAAATATGAATGCTACTAAACTTCCCAACATGAGCAAAAGAAATACTAAAAAATGAGTTAAGAACACCTTTAAACATGGGCATTAAGGCACCAGTGGTTAGTATCATTATGATAATCGTCCATTGCATCATTTTCTCAATAGGACCGATGCTTGAAACAAAACTAGGGTCGAAGTAACTAATTGATGAGAATCCAATTTGCTGGGTCATTATACCACCAGCAGCGACAAAAAGATTCATTATCGATTTCACTAAGAATCCAATTGTAAGTCCAACAATTGTATTAAAAATAGTTAGAAACCAGAAATTCTCAATTCCAGCGTTTAATACCTCTGTGACCATGGTTGTTTGAACAATAGGAAAGAAAGCATAAGAGATCACTAAAGATGATAAAACCTTAACAATAGATGGTATCGCTGTATTATCAAAAATTGGTAATTGAAATAAAACTGCAAACCATCTAGTAAACGTTAACCAGAAAGCAATTAATACAGGATAATCAATTACGCTTATATTTATCATCTCTCCATTACCACCGAAGGAATACTTACATACAAATCATGAGTAAACGAAGTAATCGTCTCCATCATCCATGGACTAAGCAAGACTAATGCCATAACGATGACCAAAATCTTAGGTATAAAAGAAAGTGTCTGCTCATTGATTTGAGTAACTGCTTGAAAAAGTGAAACAACAATACCTATAACAAGTGCTCCCAATAACATTGGGGCAGCTAACATAAGTGTAATCTTAATTGCTTGATTTGTTACTTCTACGACAAAACCATTATCCATCCTGGACTCCTAATTAACTAATTAAATGATCTTAAAATAGACCCTGTTACAAGCTGCCAACCATCAACTAAAACAAACAATAATAATTTAAATGGCATCGAAATAATAACAGGAGGAAGCATCATCATCCCCATTGCCATTAGTACAGAAGCCACAACCATATCAAGAATTAAAAATGGAATATAAAGTAAAAAACCTATTTGGAATGCCGTTTTTAATTCACTTATAATGAATGCTGGAATTAAAAAATGGATAGGCACATCGTTTATATCATTTGGAGCAGGCTTACCTGTTACATCGTAGAATAATCCAATATCAGCCTTTCTTACTTGAGACTGCATAAAAGCTCGTAATTCGACTTCGATCCCTGCAATCGCCTGAGTCGTAGTAATGGCCTTATTCATGTATGGATTTATTGAGTTGTTATATATATTTTCACCAGTAGGCATCATGACAAATGCAGACAAAAACATCGCTAAACCAACTAATAATTGGTTAGGTGGCATACTTTGAGTTCCGATCGCTTGTCTCATAAAAGAGAGTACAACGATAATTCGAGTGAATGATGTACACAAAATGATAAACGCTGGAGCAAGAGTAAGAACTGTAAATAGAGCTAAGACTTGCATTGTATCTACTAGATCTGTACCTTGACCAAAATTAACACTTAATCCAGGAAGATTCATATTTGAAGCTTGAGCAAATACAGAGGATGAACACATCACACCTATTGCCATTAAGTATTTTTTTAAATGCTTATACATTTTTTTTCCTTATTGAAGAGGCTTTAAACCTTTTACTTTCTTTTTTAGCTGATCAGAGAATTTCACTTTATCCGCTATATCTTTATAGTTAGATAAAGAAGATGCCTGATTTGAAACCGATATATCTTCTTTAATTTTTACTTGATTACTAGAGATACTGACTCTTTCCTCTACTTCTAAATTTGTATCAAAGTTATGGCCTGTAAGACTTTTTTCTCCATCTTTAAGTAAACCAGCAGCATCTTTAATTTCAGAGATCGGATGTATTCCATTATCAGTATTACTAACTAAGAAAACTTGATTATGTGCTTTGATAAGCATTAAGCTTTTCTTTGGAGCAATATATGTTTGATTTAAGACAACAATTTGATCTGTATTATTGAAGAATCCCAGTTTTCCTTTTTTGATAAACCCTTTTTTCATTAATGTAATAAGTCCAAAAAACATAAGAAGCATTAACCCGAGAAAAGCGACAAACTTCCCACCATATTCAATGAGTGAAATAGATTTCCCAGAAGTTTTAGATCCTGCGGGAATGGATGCTGCCATCTTAGATGAAACATTATCCTTAATTTCAACTTTCTTTTGATTCGTATTTATTGAAACAGCTTTCTCAACTGGCTTATCAACCTTAATTAGAGAATTTAAATACTCCTCATCAAGGGATTCTTTTTTTACAATAACTTTTTCTTTTTTTATAACTGATTTTAACTCTGGTGCCTTAGACAATTTAACCGCTTGTCTTGGAAAAGTAAGCTCAATCGAGTTGTCTCTAATTGTAAGTGCTACTTTATCTTTAATTTTTTCAATATTAAATGCAAGCATGGCCTTAATTTTTGAATCATTCTTCGTTATCTGATAGGCCCTAAGTTGAGTATCAATTAATGTTGATGAAAAACTTACTGCTTTTTCAATTGTATTTTTAATTTTTGAATTTGGAATTAAAACTTGAATAGACTTTCCACTTATATTTAGTTCTGGATAGTCCTTCAGTTGTCCTTTAAATGGAATCGATAAAATTCCTTGAGTATTATTTTTTGTAAAATTAATTTCAGAAATTTCTACAGCAGAGTAGACATTGGAAATTCCTAAGATTAAAAACATGCATAATAAATACTTCTTCATAATACCCTCAATTATTTTAATGTTTCAATTCTCTCAAGCGGACTGATTATATCTGTAAGTCTTATTCCAAATTTTTCGTTTACAACGACTACCTCACCTCTTGCAACAAGCTTGCCATTTACTAAAACTTCAAGTGGCTCTCCTGCAAGTTTATCTAATTCAAGAACTGATCCTTGGCCGAGTTGTAAAAGATCTTTAATAACAACTTGAGCACGTCCAAGCTCAACACTTACTTTTAGAGGTATATCTAAAATAAAATCTAAATTTTGAACTTTTAGTTTATTTAGCGCCTCATCACCTGTTTTGATTTGATCCGCTAAACTTGAAATTGCATCTTTTTGATCTGAGTTCATTTCTACTACGTTGTTATCATCCATTTTAATATCCTTTGTTTTAATCTAATCTTTTAGTTATTTGAACGGCTCTATTACCTTTATATTCACCAGCTAAGCAGCTCAATTTTTTTACACCTTCAATTTCAATACATAACTCACCTGAAACTTCTTGGCTTAAAGGAATAATATCTCCAGCTTGAAGACTTACTAAATCACCAACTGACATTGTTGTGTCACCAAGTTTTACAACTGCTGTTGCGTCAGCTCCATTAACATGCTTATGCATAGATTGAGTCCATAAACTATCAATCACATCATTTTCAGATTGATAACTTGAACTTAGTTTTTGTTTAATAGGCTCGATCGTTGAATAAGGAATAACGACCATAATGGTTCCAGAAGCTGATTCAAATTCAACTTCAAAAGTCGTGGTAATAATAACATCACTTGGAGGAACAACCCCTACGAACTGCGGATTAATCTCAGTTCTCACGTATTGGGCATCAATTTTATGTACTGGTTGCCATGCATCCTCTAGATCATCAATGGCCATATCCATAACTCTTTTCATAAAAGAGAGTTCAATTGATGTAAATTCTTTACCTTCAATTTTTGTAAATGGTCTATCTGTTCCACCGAAATATGAATCAATGATTGCATACGCTAGTTTAGACTCAAAAACGAGAAGTGCTGGCCCTCGCAATTCATTAAATCTCATAATACACATACAACTTGGAATCGGAAGGGTATTAACAAATTCACCAAACTTTAAAAGGTCTGTTGAGATCATTGAAATGGTTGAAATTTTTCTTAAACTATTTGATAAAGAAACTCTAAAAGATCTAATAAATCTCTCATAGATAATTTCTAAGATAGGCATTCTGCCACGGATAACCCTATCTTGATTAGTTAAATCATAGGGCTGAATATTATCCGACTCATCATCGGAATACTCATCATCAAAATCCGCTTCTACCTCAGCATCTCCATCATCATTGACTGCGCTTAATAAGGCATCGACTTCATCTTGACTTAATACTTGTGCCATACAATCCCCTCCTGGGCTTCTATAGATTCACTTCCTGTAAATCCATTTAATCTTAACTAACAAAAATCTTAGTTAATTTGAAAACCTACGTAAAATACGTCTTCAACTTTTCCATCAATTAAAAAAGCATTAATAGCTGATTTGATTTCTTGCTTTAAATATAGCTTTCCATCTCTCTTTAAAATATCTTCTGGTCTTTTGGAATTTAGAATTCCAATTATTGTATCTCTTATCTGAGGCTTTCTAGCTTCAACTTCTGGCAACTGAGAATCATTACTCATTTTTAAAACAGCATTTAATCGAACATATCTTCTTGGTCCATCGCCTTGAGCAAGATTAACTGTAAATGTTTCAAGATCAACTAAGCTCTCTTTAGTAATAGATTCAGTGACAGAGTTCTCTTCAGCTAGTTCTGGATTTTGATTCATCTTACTTTCTGCAAGTAATTGAGTTAAATCAGGTCTACTTGCCTCTAACTGCATTTGTTTATATTGAAAGAAGGCAACAGTCCCAAGACCTGCCATATTTAAAATTAATAATAATGCTACAAGTGGATTTTTAGCTGATGAAGCTTTTTTTGGTTTTGCTTCTTCTTGTCCTACTTCTTCGCCTTCCTCGGCCATTTTCTAACTCTCCTGTTATTATCGGACTCCAATTGAAATCCTCTCAATTGGTTATGTCAAAATTATATCGCTTAATTTCTCTCGAATCAAGACTAAGTCACTAAGTTTGAAACTTATTGCCTAGTTTATTTTCATTTTACGTCAAATAAATGACTTACTAAATTAGTTTTCTTTGAATTTTTTACAATTAGTGGCATTTTTTGCCGATTTTACAAAAAAAAAGGAGGACCTAAATCCTCCTCCAAATATTTAATCAAAATAATAATTTTGAATTAGAACATTTCTTTCCAAGCTTTACCTGGACGAAACTTAGGTACAGTCTTAGCTTTGATTTTGATTTTTTCACCAGTTGCAGGATTTACTCCAGCTCTAGCTGCTCTTCTAGTTTTTGTAAAAGTTCCAAATCCTACTAGAGAAACATCATCACCTTTCTTAACAGATTTCTTGATTGTCTCAAGCATAGTGTTGATAAATGCATCAGCATCTTTCTTTGAAATGTGGTTTAAATTCTTAGCGCCTAAGATTGCTTCTAATAATTCTTTTCTGTTCATAAATACTCCTAAACATCAGTGTTAATAATACTATAGAGAAATGATTGCGCGTATTTTTTAGAATGGCAAACTTTTTTTTTATTATTCTGTTTAAAAAAAAAGGCCCAAACATAATTTGGGCCTGATTATTAAACATTTTGACAATTCTTAATTAAAGTGAAATCTTTCCACGTTTTGTTAATTCTTCTACAATTCCATCGAAATGACTTGCAGGATATGCACCTTTAACTGGAACACCATTGAATAAAAATCCAGGAGTTCCTTGGAAGCCAAACTTTTTTGCTTCATCAAGATCTTCATTTATTCTATCCATTACTTCTTTGGAGTTTAGATCTTTTTCTAATTTTTTCATATCCGCTTTAAGATCTTTTGCTACCGATTTAAAAAATTTATCCCCTGTTTTAATTTTGCTAAAATTTTCAAATAAATTATCATGAAACTTTTTAGCAAGCTCTGGTGATTGTAATCTTAGTGCTTCAAAATATTTTGCAGCTGGCATAGCATTTTCATGAAAACTTAGTGGTAAATGCTTATAAACAAATTGAATTTTTCCTTCATACTTTTTTAATAATTCTTGAACTGTTTGATAACCTCTTGAACAAAATGGACATTCAAAGTCTGAATACTCAACTAAAGTTAAAGGTGCACCTTTCGTTCCCCAGATAACTTCATCAGGTCTAATGCTTGGAACTAAGGGATTTGTGAAGCTCTCTTCAAGCTTTGCTTTCTCTTCTTCCTCTTGTCTTTTCTTTTGAGATCCTTGAGCTATTTTAACTGCTTCATTTAAAGCTTCAATAAACTCTACTGGATTTTCTTTAATTGCATCAGTCAGAATTCCTGGATTCTTTTTTAGCATTTCTCCAATTTGCTTTTCGTTTGCATTACATGCAACAAAAAGGACTCCCACCACCATCAACGATACCAAACTTTTTAATTTCATAATTATCCTTTTTTATGATTTTTAATGACTATTACTTTTCATTATTATTTTCATTAATATTATCACTATTTGTACACATTTTTTCAACTAGATCTAGATATTTATTAAATGCTCTTCCGTGTGGTCTAATATGTGAATAACCAATTAAATGTACCCGAGCTTTATAGTTTCCTTTCATAAAAGACCTCATGGTTGAAAAAAATGCAAATATTCCACCAGATACTTTTGAATATAAATGAAAACTAAGAATAAAATAACCAATCGCCATAACACCCATTGATAAATAAATAACTGATTCAAATACGGCATACTGATTTAATAAAAACTGTCCAACTAAGTTTGATTTTGTCCCAATCAGTTTAACCCCAACATCAACTAAGCTTGAACTCAATTCTGTCGTTAAATATGTAACAAAAAATCCAGTTACAATAAGAATAATCACCGTTAAAAGCATAAAGTGAAAAAAGAATACTCTTTCAAAGGGGGGTGAATGTATTTTTGCATAAACTGGAGGAACAGTATTTGGCTTTAGAGCTTTATTCTTCACACACTCATCTATATATCTGAAAAAAAACTCACTAAACCTTGTGAGTAACTTATAGTCGGAAAATAAATCAGGGAAATATTCATTTTTCTTATTATCTACCTGATCACTAGAATACTTCCCCAGAACTTCAAATGGTCTCAGTAATAATTTTCCTAGATAAATCCCTAGAAAGAATAAAAAGACTAGAAAAAGTGAAATATAAGGTAGCTTTAGTAAAGCAACATCGAGAGAGTTATCAATAAATGCTTGTCTCAATTCTGTGTTTACGCCTGACTGAATTGTTTCAAAATAAATACTATTTATAGAGATAAGTAGCCAAACAACATAGTAAATTAAACAGCAGGCCAAGAAAAAGATTGCTGAGAATTTCAAACCGCAGCCCAGTAAAAATCTTGAATCTTCACTTTTAAAAAGCTTTAGCTGGTTAATTTTATTTATTAACATTTTCATAACTTATCTATTTTAATAGAAAATTCAAACTATTGGAATCAATGGAAAATTAATCTACCTATGTATATTTTACATTAATGAGGTAAATACATTGAATATAATGCGCCACGTGTTAATATCAAATTGTAAGAACTTTTAAATAAGACTTACACTCTCTCTCTCTCAATTGCGCAAGAATTAACTCCTCTTGCGCTTTTTTTTTCACAAAAATTTAGAATAAAGGAAGATCTCTCTTAGGCTGAGATTCAATATACTTGTCAATTCCAATTGCAATACCCTGGGCATAGGCATCAAGATAATTATCTGAGTTGATTTTTTTTAACTCTTCTTTATTAGACAGAAATCCAGCTTCGATCAAAATCCCAGGTCGCTTAGACAGGGCAAGAACATAAAAAAGCCCCGGTTTAACTCCTCTATCTTTTAATTGAAATTTTTTCTCAACATAATTTGCTGTATGCTCATGGACTAAGTTCGCTAACTTCTTTGAGTTTACAACTGTTTTTTGAATGACTAAATCAATGAGAATTTGATTGATAACCTTATCCTCTCCCTTTAGATCTTTATTCTCAATTGTTTCAACTTTTTTTATAGCGACATCAGCATGATTGTCTAAATAATAGGTTTCAAAGCCGCTTGATTTACCCTCGCTTGATGAATTGAAGTGAATAGAAATGAAGAGGTCAGCTTTTACAGTATCAGCTAGCTCTGCTCTCTCTTCTAGAGATACTGATCTATCAAAACTCCTTGTTAAATATGTTGTATACTTTTTTTGAAGATACTTTTTAACTTTTTTTGCCAAAACTAAAGTTAGATCCTTCTCCTTAATCATTCTTGTATAGTATTTATTTTTACTATTTTTAAGTGTTAATTTTGTTGTAGCACCATATTCATCTCCCCCATGTCCAGGATCAATTAAAACAACATAGCTGTAGGCCATAACTGAATTTAGAATTAAAAATAATATAATCGTTTTTTTTAACATCGCTTAATATATCTTATATAATTTTAGATTTGGAAAATAATGACTTAAAATTTGTTTGTAATTTAAACCTTGAAGTGCCATCTCCTTGGCGCCAAATTGACACATTCCCACTCCATGTCCGTAACCAGAACCCTCAACAATATAGCCATCTTTCTGTTCTTTGATTGAATAGTTATTAGATGGTAAAACGCTTCTTCCCATAGCTGATCTAAGTTTAGATTTTTTCAATAATTGAAATTTTTCTCCATAATAAAGGTTTAGACTAGATTTTTCACTATTATCTTGAAGTAACCTTACTTCACTTTTCTTTTTAAAAGAAAGCATATCTGTAACATTTGACTTAAACTCATCTTTTGGGATGACTCTTTTCCAATTTTTTGTCCCATGCTTGTGACAATAAGGACAATCAACAGCTTTATAACCTTGCAAGAAATTACTCCATACTTCATCAGGCCTAAAGGTTTGACCTCCACACTTTGAATGAAAGAAAACTGGGGTTAACCTATTATCAAATAAACTAAGAATTTCACCACTGGTATCATAGGTTGCTTTAATGGTACTCTCTGTTGCATCAAAATAGGATCCATTAACTTGATGTTTTTCAGAACTTTCTAAATCATAATTTATCATATATCCATAAGATTTTGAGACTTGCTTTGATTTAATTTTATAAAGAGCATAGGATCTCGCTGCAACAGCTTGAGCCTTTAGGGCTTCAATGGGCCATGATGCACTCATCTCTTTTGGTAACAGGGTTGTTAAGTAGTCTTCCAAGGTGAGCTCATTTATGAGATCACAGCCATCAAATTTCTCAGATGTTTGAATATGAAATAGTCCTTTAAACCGATGCCCTTCCCAATTAAGCATTCCAGTCATAGACTCGATGGTTGCAAGCCTTACAGGTTTTTTATTTTTGTAAAATTTAGTATTTGAAACACAATTAAAACTTATTTTTTTAACACCTTCAAACTGAACGATGCTTGACTTTGGTATGAGAGATCTTTTTAAGTCATAACCTGATATTTCTACATTTTTAAGGGAGTTCGCAATACGTACCTTAATCATAGGTATTTCTTTTGAATAAACTGTAGTGCTTATTAGAATTAACCATCCTAGATAATATTTCAAATTCGTCCATCCTTGGAGTTTTCTTATATTTTATTCAGAAATTTTCTATATATCAAGAAAAGTCATGGCTTTTTGCATATCTTTCCAAGCTGTCTTTTTCATATTCGTTGCTGTTAAGAGCAACTTTGGTGAGAAAATAGGTAATAATTGATAAGTGTTTTTCTCATTAAGGTTAATTGCAAAAAACTTGCCATGTACATCCTTAAGTCTTTCATTATTATCCATAAAAAGATTAGTCGCACTCGCACCAAGGGTAATAATAAGCTTTGGCTTAATCATATTAATTTCAGATAGTAATTTATCTCTCTTTTCACTTCCCTCACAAAGTAAAGAACTTATATAAAAGTCATTGGTTGTTAACTTCATAGCACTAATCATTTTAGAGAATAAATCGGCCACTTCTGGATTAAAATAAACCAAAAGGTCTTTGTTTAGAGAAGACTCTAACATTTCAAAATTTATCTCGGTTGTATCATCAGTAATAAAGAAGACTTCTCTCTTTTTTGCTAAATCGAGCTTAGGGATAATAAAATCAGAAACTTTATACTTCTCTTTATTCATTGAAATATATTCTTTCTCAATTTGCTCAAAACTCATTTCAGTAAATGATATATTATGGCCCTTCTCTTTTTTGACTATTTCTCCACCATCCACTTTAAAGACATCATGACTTTGAATTTTTTCTTGGCCGAATTGATAGAGCTTATCAAGAAGCTCTGCCTTCTCAGTGACAGTTTGCTCCTTATTTTCCTCTGTAGCTTTTAATTCAATCTCTTCCGGAGCTATTATCTCTACTTCTATTTTTTCAAACGAGTAGTTCCAATCAGTGTTAAAAAGCTTATAGCCATCATTTCCACTAGTTAACTCTTTGCGCATTGCAGTCTTATAGATATTTTCCATGCTATCCAATAGCAAAACTGACACTAATTTCCTAGTAAAATATAATCTTAGAAAGATTTTAAGATGATTCCACCTTTCCCGATGAGGTTAGTAACTACTTTTTGAGGGGGGCACTATTCATGTCAAAAGATGTAGAATTTAGATTTGAGCGTTATGAAGAATACTGGGGTTCAGTAGAGAACGTTCAAAAAATTATTGGAAAATGTAGAGTTTGTGGATCTAAGCTTCTCTTAAGCCATTTACCTGACTATAAAAATCTTCTTGTGCAAGAAACAGCAAGATGTATTGATTGTGGTTCAGGAACTAGAAAGATTATTCATGTGTTAAATTAGAATTTTTAGCATGCAAATATTCATAAATAATTTTTGCATGCTTAAAGTTTATTCCAAAAAAATCTTCTAAATCTTTTACTTCCAATTTTATTAATTCATGTAATGAATAAATATTTTTATTTTTAATCAAAATTTTCGTTTTAGTATCTAATCCTTTTACTTCATCAAGCCAAGATGTAATCACCCTTTTTGATTCTGCTTTGTGATGAAGCTTTCTTGAAAAACGATGAGCTTCATCTCGCATATAAACAAGAATTTTCATAAGTGGTGGACATTTTTTTAAGATAAATGGATTTGATCTTCCTTGAATAATGAGACGCTCATCTGAGTGCTGTACTTCACTTGCCTTAAATCCATATTTTTTAAGCTCTCTTGCCTTTGCAATACCGACAACGGGGATATTAATTGAAAAATCATCGAGTACTTTTTGAACAGTGTTTACTTGTTGAACACCTCCATCAACCAAGAAGACATCTGGTAGGGAACCTTTTTTTAATCGACGCTCGAACACTTCTCGCATCATTGCAAAGTCATTATTTCCTTCAGGCCTCTCTTCGAGGTGATAATACCTATATTGAACTTTATCTGGCTTTCCTTCATAGAATACAACTTGGGAAGCCGTAGGAGACTTTCCTTGCCAAACTGCTATATCATAACATTCAATTGTTTTAGGTCTATCTTTTAACTTTAATAAATCTTTTAATTTATTAAGTCCTATATATACTGAATCTTGATACTTCATGCGAATTCTTTGAGATTCGACAGCATGTTTATAAGTGGAATCAACTAAGGATTGATACTTCTTAGATTGATTATGTACTTTAATATTTTTTTCTTCAATTAAGCTTAGAGCTTCTTCTAGATCTTTTGATGACTCTTTTGATAGGGACGTTATGACTTTATTAGGCATTAAATCCTGTGACCCAGCATAATACTGGAGAATGACTTGTACGATTTCCTCTTCAACAACTTCAATTAAGTCATCGATCAGAAAATGAAAGTTTTTATGACCTAATAAATTGCCCTTACGAATAAGGTATAAACTAATATCAAGCTCACTTTCTCCTAAATAATAAGAAATCACATCAATATTATCTTCATTTAAAAACTCTACATTTTGTTCATAAGCACTTTGAGAAAATCCTTGTAACTGAAGAAGATAATCTCTTTGCATAGCTGCAAGCTCAAACTCCTCATTTTCAGCAAAATGAATCATTTTCTGCTCAATTGCTTGAAGTGTTTTTTTAGCCGAGCTTTTACTTTGAAAAAATCCAACCGAGATTTTTAAATCATTCTTATATTGAGTTTCAGAAATTTTTCCCACACAAGGAGCACTACATTGCTTCATTTGATAGAGTAAACATGGTGTTTTTCTAGAGTTAAACTCATGCTTTGAACAATCCCTTAAACGAAAGGCCTTAGTCACAGTTTTAATCATCTCAGAAATATTTGATCCAACAGGGAAAGGTCCAAAGAGTTCCATCTTATTTTTTTTGGTGGGCCGTCTTACATACTCAAGTCTTGGAAAACTATCTGAAAAGTTAACTTGCAGATATGGATAAGATTTATCGTCTTTTAAGCGAATATTGTATTTGGGCCTATGCTCTTTTATGAGGTTATTTTCTAAAACAAATGATTCTGCGTCTGTTTTTGTAATAATAAACTCAAAGCTAGCAATATGAGAGACTAAAATTTGAGTTTTTGGCGATTTTTCAGACTTATTAAAATAACTCATCACCCTATTTTTGAGATTTTTGGCTTTTCCGACATAGAGTACCTTACTTGAGGTATCAAGCATTAAATAACAACCTGGAAGTGTAGGTAGGGATTTTGCAATCTCTAATAGCTTTTCTAATGGAATCTTAGAGGATTTCTTTACCTTTCCCTCTATCTTAGATACAATAGGTTCAGTTTTAATATCTGACAAAAATATTCCTCACTTCATTTGTCCTATGTTTAAGACAGTATATCTTAAAAGATAACTATATAAAAATTTATAAAGGAAGACTATGTCATCATTCTCAGCAGGAAAAGAAGTATTATCATATTGTGGAAAGTGCAAACTATCCCTAGGACATATTATTGTCTCAATGAAAGATACTGCAACAATTGGAAAGGTGCAGTGTAATACTTGCCAAGCAACTCATATGTATAAAGATCCATCAACAAAAACGAAAAGAGCAAAAGCTGGTATGGGTACAGGTCCTAAAAAAAGATCAAGCAAAAAAACTGTTTCAATAGGCCAGTTATGGATGGATGAAATGGGTAAAGCAAGTGGAAAGTCTAAGCCATATTCAGTAAAAGATTTATTTGTTGTTGGTGATATTATGGATCATAAAAAGTTTGGTCCAGGAATTGTTCAAAACCTAATTGACGATAAAATCGAAGTTCTTTTTCAACATGAATTAAAAATACTCGTTCACGGGAAATAAAAAAAAAGGAAGCTTTAAGCTTCCTTTTTTTTTATCAATTTTTATACTTACTAAGTCTTAGTGAATTCCAAAATTAAAACCATAATTTAGTGATGCACCCATATTCATTGGAGAATAGGCTGCTGGGTTATAGCTCATCATATTATTACCAGCTCTATTATACTGGTTTTGAACTCCCATATTTTGATATTGCGCTCCAATTTGACTTGCTTGTTGATTTTGAGCAAAGCTATTTTGAACGGCCCACCAATTATTTCCATTTACAGAACTGTTATTGCCACCGTTATTCCAACCGCCATTGTTATAGCCACCATTATTCCATCCGCCATTGTTATAGCCACCGTTATTATAATAACCTCCGTTATTTGAATAAGGCACTAACCCATTTGCAGTTGCATTGAAATATGGATTGATTGATCCGTTAAAATTTAGACCACCTGTATAACCTGTGTTGTATCCATTATTAAATCCACCGTTATTCCATCCACCGTTGTAACCACCGTTATATCCGCCATTAACCCCAGCATTTAAGCCAAAGTTAAGACCATTAGCGGGTAGACCTAACATGCTATTTAAATTTAAATTTCCATTTAGTCCAAGGCCACCATATGGGTTATATTGCATTCCAGTCATATTAAGCCCAGTATTATACTGATAGTTAGGACCATTCATCGCTCCTAAGAACTGAGATGAATAACCACCTTGCATAAATGGATTTCCATAAGAATTCCATCCACTATTTCCCCAACCATTTTGGCCTGCAAATTGATTATATTGATAACCATTACATCCTGGAGGAGTTACTGTCTGACTTGGTAATTCATTTGTTGTATAATAATCATAAGTTGATTGTGTATACGATGTTTGCATAGCTCGACAATTTTCAAAACCAGAAATCGCAGCATTTGCATGAGCTTGGTTTGCACCTAAATAAGCACTAGCCTGAGCTTTTACACCTTTATAATACATAACTGGAGGTAAGACTGCTCCTGCAAGTTCAGCAAGTGAACTTGTAAATTGAGCTGCTCCTGACCATCCAGAAGAGCTACTGCTTCGACTAGACCTTCTGTAGCCACAGTGTGCACAGTTTTCTCTATCTGAAGATATATCTATTTCTAAGTCATAGTCCCCAATACAATCACTTGTACTTTTACCGTATGAACATGATCTACTACCACCGCGACGAGATCTAGTTGAGCTTGATCCTCCACGACGAGATCTTCCATCAGAGTCGATATCAATATCTCCACCAATGGATGCATCAATATCTACTGATCCACCACCGCGTCTAGATCCACCGTCACCACGTCGTGATCCGCCATCGCTATCTCCGCTGCTGCTAGATCTTCTTTTTACGATTAAAATTCTTCGACCATCACCATCTCTACCATTTGCAGAAATATCATAATCAAAATCTATATCAATTCCATTTCTTCTTAAACATACAATTGCATCAGATGTATCATCACAAGTATAGACAGACCCATCCCATTTAACTGAGACTCCGCCTTCGATTTCATCATCAAGCCCACCGATTCTACCAACAGTGACTTCATCTTCACGACAAACATTAGGATCAAAAGCAATTTGTGCTGCTCCTCTTTCTCCTTTTGTTTGCTCTCTAAATTCATCTATCGAATTAAAGTTAACTTCACCAACATTTCCAGTGGCCCTATAACAAAGAATATCATAACAAGTTATAATTTTTTTCTTTCGATCAGATATTTTCTCTTCCCGAGGTTCACCAACTTGGTCTTGAATAACTTGTCCTCCTTGCTTTTTACAGCTAGCAAGTGTGCTACTTACAAAGTCAGAAGCATAAATATTTACGCTCGATCCAAGAGTGGCACCTACAACTAAAACAGCGAGAGAGTACTTTTTCATTTTCTTAAACATAATTGCACCTATGTGAAGTTCAATATTATTTCTTTTATTATAACTCAATTCATACCTTCTAAGACTCTTTCATTTCGTCTTCAGTGTTTATTCGGCACATCTGACTAAAAACTTTAACTATTTAACAAGTACTTAATATTACTAGTTTTCATCTATGGCCTGGGAGTCATTGACTCCTTTAGAGTTTTTTCTTTCCCCATCAATGTCTTTAATATTATCTCTTCCATCAAAATCATTTTTTTGCTCACAAACTTGAAGACCTACAGTGAATTGAGACTTAAATAAATATAATTTCTCAGCTTGCGCTATTAGAGCTACATGATCATTTGAATTCATATATGGAGCTTGATAACCTGGATAGCCTTCTTTAGAACATAATAATGAGTTTTTATCTTCTATACAATTATACTGGATGCTTTGATCAATATAATATTGTAGATCAAAAAGTTGCTCGTTATCTTTTAAATACTTATAAAAACAATTTAATTTATCATTTGATTTTCCAGCTTCAATGAGAGAGCGAATAATCGTCTTAGGAGAATTACCATTAATAAACTTCCCTTTCTTATTCATCGCAGTTCCGCAATCAAGAACTCCAGAATATCTCTCTCCATCATTTTCTTTAATTTCATTATCATCTATTAAAAGATTAAGTTCGCACTTGTGAGTGACAGCATCAGCTGCAAAGAGATTTGAGCTCGCCCCTAGATACAAACAAATTGTGAGTAAAGTTAGAAAGTAAGTTTTCATTGAATTAAACATAAAGACACCTATATTAATTTTTTTGTCATCAGTTAATATTCGGACTATTTTCGACAAAAATGAAACTAAATAATAAGTATTTTAAATGGCATAAAAAAAGGAGAGCATATTGCTCTCCTTTTCGCTCGTAATAATTTATTTAAAGATTATTGATAATTATTTTCTGAATGTCTTTCGTTTCTTGGATTGAACTTTTTCATTTCACGAACAAGAAACTCAATTAAGTCTTCATCTGTACTAAAAACATCTTCTACTAAATCTGAGTTTAATAAAAAGTCTTTCACCCTTTTAGCTACGTTGTGTAGAGATTCAACCATGTACAATCCGCCAAGATTTTCACCTTGAAATGACTTAATGATCTCTTTTCTAGCATGATTAAACATTTCTGTTTCAGTAATGTCTTCATCACCATCAGTTAAACCAAACTTTTCTTCAACTTCTTCAACTGCTTGATCTCTAACATCTTCATCTGTTGCAAAGCTAACACCTAACTCAGTTGCTAAAGCATCAATAAGGTCTGCACGTTGATCAGCTTGATATTCAATTATCTCATCTTGTCTTAGGTGATTAATTGTATGTGTCGCCAGTGATATTAATGTATTAAAATCCGTTCTCATGACTAATTCCTTTCCTTAAAAATATACACCTCATAGCATACCCCACAAAAATTCGATACCTCAAGTAATTTATTGCTAAATTCAATTAAAACTTAGATTTAGCGCTTAAACTTACTAAATACTCTCTTTATAAGGGCCCTTTCTCCTAATATAACGCACAGAGAGAAGTAACTAATCACAATTGAGGACAAATAGAAAAAGACAAGTAAACATCTTTCTAAAAAACTAAAGGTAATAAATTCAAATTGATCTCGTATAAATAAAACGATAACTGATGTTACAGTTCCTGATAAAATCAGTTTTAAGAATCTAAGATTAAAAAATAAAGTTAATTTAATATTTAAATCAGACGTAAGAATATTTCCTTGAATTAAAACATTTAAAAATATTGAAAGAGTTGTCCCAAGTGCTAAAACTTCAAAGCCATATTTATCAGTTAAACTCATACAAAAAACGATATTAAAGATGATTCCTAATATTGAGCAAATGACGGGAATTCTTTGACGATCAATCGCATAGAAAGTTGGGACAAATATTTTATAGATCGAATAAAATGGAAGACCTAAGGCATACAAGCGTAATGCTTTAGCTGTCATAAGAGTTGACTCTGCATCAAACTTTCCTCGTTGAAAGATAATATTCACAATCTCTTCACTAAAAACAATTAATCCAATCATCGCAGGAAAAACAAGAGCACAAGAGAGAAAGAAACTTGAACTAAGGGATTCAATAGCTTCTTCCTTATCACCTTTTTTCCAAGCATTACTAAAGTGAACAAGATTCGAGTTTCCAATAGAAACACTTAAAATACCAACAGGTAATTGAAATAATCTAAAAGCAAAGCTTAACCATGAAACTGCTCCAATGACAGTCGATGATGCAAGAATCGTATTAATAATTAAATTAATTTGTGTTGCTGCAAATCCAATGAGACCAGGACCTAAGAGTGTAAGTACTTTTTTTGTTTCTTTAGAAAATATCTTTGAGGGTCTCGTGGGTCCATACCCATTTTTAATAATTAATGGAAATTGTACAAGTGCTTGAACTAGTCCTCCAACAATAACTCCGATAGCGAGAGAGAGGATTGGTTCATATCCATACTTTATTAAAAATGGAGGAAGCACGATCATACATATAATTGTTGTGACGTTAAAGAAAGCTGGAGCAAAGGAGGGAATAAAAAATATTTTTAATGAATTAAGTACCCCCATAAAGAGAGCGGCAATTGAGACAAAAAATAAAAATGGAGCCATGATTCTTGTTAATAAAACAGTTGTCTCAAATTTATGAGGATCATTAATAAACGTAGGTGCAAAAATATTTATAATTTCAGGTGTAAAATAAATCGTCACTCCACTACAAACAAGAGTGATCATTCCAAGTAAAATAAACAATGACCAAAAAAGTTTTTTCGCTGACTCAGGATCTTTTTGATTTGCCTCTACAAAGGTAGGAACAAAGGCTGAGGAAAATGCACCTTCAGCAAATAAATCTCTTAATAAATTAGGAATTCTATAAGCAACTAAAAAGGCATCTGTAAGACCTGAAGCCCCGAAGAGATAAGCAATAAATTGCTCTCTTACCAATCCAAGAATTCGACTAAAAAAAGTCGCTAACGCCATCTTCATTGAAGAAATTAAAATACTTGTTTTTTTCAAAATAACCTCGAGTATCACTAGATTAAAAGCATTAATTAACTATGTAAATCAGTATTGATTCAGGCCATATCTTATTAGGTGCAAAAAGCTCCTATCTATCGACTCAGAGCTGTATCCATTAATTTCAGGTACTTTGCCTTTTATCAGCACTTCTAGGGCCAAATTGATTAGAATAGTTCTTACAATATCTCTTATCCATGCAAGTAAGTGTTAGGCGAAAGATAGTGCAGGAAGTACTTTACATCGATATGATGACAAGGCAGAAAGCGGCAGTTATAGGTCAGCTCGAATTCCATGGATGGATATCAGACCTATAAATTTTGAGAGGCAGAATGCTAGTAATATTCAAGAAGGATTCTTGAAGACGAGACAAGGAGGAACTTATGTATCTTGCTGTATGTGTAGAACCGAGTAAACAACCAACCCAAAGACATGATTACAAAATTTGGTACTTAGAAATTAATTCAAGAGGACAAATGATTAGTGTTGGCGTGAAGTCAAAAGAGGAACTAATTAAAAGCGTCCTATTAAATTTTGAAAAAACAGGTAAAACAAATTGGAGATGCTTTCAAAAAGAAAAGGAAGCATCTACTGAAATTGAAGTTTTTGATTTCGTAGCAATGAATACTTTTGAGAACACTCACTTCGGAAATCTCCCAACTCTAAGTGAGTTTCAATCAACTTTAGATGCACTTCAAAGTAATTTTGAACTGAGATCTATTGCATAAAAAAAGGCTCCTTTTCAGGAGCCTTCTACAGTTTCAATAATGGTGATTTCTATTAATTTAACACACGATATTGCGTCTGACAAAGTTAAATTTCTTTCTATATTTTTTTTATAACCTATTGAAAAAATTGATTTTAAAATTCAAATCTTCAATGTAGAGTGGAAATATTGGTTAACATTCTTTGGAGATTTTAAAATGAAAAGTTTAGCAATTATTGGTGCGCAATGGGGTGATGAAGGGAAAGGAAAAATTACTGATCTACTAGGTCAACATGCAGACTATGTTGTTCGCTTTCAAGGTGGAAACAATGCAGGTCATACAATTATTGTGAATGATAAAAAGATTGTTCTTCATCAGATTCCTTCAGGTATTTTACATAAAAGCTGCATCTCTATAGTTGCTCATGGAGTGGTTTTTGAGCCTGAGGCCTTTATAAAAGAGCTTACAATGGTTAAAGAAAATATCCCTGTGGACTCATCCAGATTAAAAATCTCTTTAAATGCATCAGTCATTACAAGTTATCACAAAAATCTTAGATGCAAATCGTGAGGGACAATCAAAAGTAAAAATAGGAACAACTGGAAAAGGCATAGGTCCTGCCTATGAAGATAAAATCTCTCGCCGAGGAATTAAACTAAAAGATTTAAGTGACAAAGAAGTGCTTCTTAAAAAACTACAATATTCCCTTGAAGAAAAAGCATATCTTTTTACAAATGTTTATAAATGTGAATTTCCAACACCCGAAGAAGAAGCGGCAAGACTCTATGAATACGGTCAAATGCTTAATGAATATATTTGTGATACTTTCTCACTACTAGATAAAGCTTCCCAAGAGAACAAAAAAATTCTTTTCGAAGGAGCTCAGGGTATTCTTCTTGATATTGATTATGGATCATATCCTTATGTAACATCAAGCTCAACTGGAGTTGCTGGTGTTTATACAGGGGCAGGTGTTAGTTCAGGAATTATTGATGAAAAATTAGGTATTGTTAAGGCCTATACAACAAGAGTTGGAGAGGGTCCTATGCCGACAGAAATCTCTGAAGAAATTGGTGATAGAATTCAGAGAATAGGAAATGAATTTGGAGCAACAACTGGAAGAAAAAGAAGATGTGGATGGCTTGATCTTCCCATTTTAAAATATTCAGTTAAAGCAAGTTCTCTCACATCAATTGCCTTAACGAAGCTTGATATTTTATCAGGGCTAGAAGAACTAAAAGTATGTTATGCATATGAAATTGATGGCAAAGAATATACTTGTGCCTATCCAGGACTTGATCTTAGTTATGCAAAACCACTTTATAAAACATTAAAACCATTTACAGATAATTTTGAAAGTGATGGTAAATATGCAGTTGAACTAGAAGACTATATTAAGTTAATTGAAGATAGCCTCGAGATTCCCGTTGGGATTATTGCTTTTGGACCAGAGAGAAGCCAAATTCATTTTAGAAAAAAATATTTTTAATCTTGTCTAAAATAGGTATTGCCACTTAGGACTCCATACAGGAGTCCTTCTTTTGATCCATTTCTTAAATCAGAGTTTGAGTCGATTAAATATTTCTTTATGGCATGATCAAGCTCTCTTGTATCATCAGGTAAGGCCTGTGCTATTGATAATAGCTCATCTCCTGCTTCTTTAAAGTAAGCATATTGAGGATTCTGACCTGCTATTTGATAAGAATTTGCTACGGCCACCAATGTTTCTTTAAGTTTTATAAGTAAATCATATTCAAACTTATTATTGTGATCAATATTAAGATTGGCCCATTCTTTTATTTCTCTTACTCTTGAGCTATGTGAATAGATAGGTTCAACCTTATCAAATTCAAATCCCCATGGTGCATTTTTAACCTTAACTCCATCACAGACAATTTTCTTAGCATCATCATTAGTGCTAAAAGATTCTATCTTACTTGTCCCTAATATATCGACTTCCCCTCTTTCTCCCATACATTTATAGCGACAAGTAAAACTTATCAGTTTTGGGTAAGGAGCATGAAAATCAGTATCAAAATATTTTTTTGAATCAGGATTAGCAAGGCACTCTCCAATTTCGAGAGCGTAGGTGTATTGAGTAAAGATAATTGTGATAAATAAAAAAAGTTTCATAAAGCTTTTTATATACTATTAAATGAATCTTTTAAGCTTAACCTGAAGAAATTATAGACTAAATTTTCTATGAACTTAGTTCGCCAAAAAGAATATTTCGACTAAAATCTAGAATATGAACATTTTGTATTTTATTTTTAAGGTTTTTCTCTGATTGAACTTTCACTTTTAAAAAATTACTTGTGTAGCCTGTCCAAAATCCATTTTTAGATGTCTCAAATAGTACAGGCTCTATTTTTCCTACCATCTTTTTCGAAGCTTCAGATAATTTATATTCTCCAAGGGCTATAACTTCTTTTACACGCTCTTTTTTTACAGATGCCTGAATATGAGTATCCATTTTTGACGCTGTTGTATTTTTTCTTTTTGAATAAGGAAAAACATGAAAGTGTGTTGTCGGTAATTCTTTTAAAAGATTAAGTGTCTCTTGATAGAGCTCATCCGTCTCACCAGGATAACCTAATATAATA
>Ga0115005_10000229_pt1 | contig 42478 bp, 41 predicted proteins | sample ArcOceMetagenome_FD_87163 | JGI IMG/M metagenome (GOLD analysis project Ga0115005, IMG submission 87163) | Marine eukaryotic phytoplankton communities from Arctic Ocean - Arctic Ocean - Greenland ARC118M Metagenome | ecosystem: Environmental > Aquatic > Marine > Oceanic | place: Arctic Ocean... | reverse complement strand
TTTATTTTTCATTCTTTGGGGCTCGTAAAAATATCTGTTAGCGATTAAAATGTCATCCTTTTATGAAACTTTATACTCTTTTACTGCATCTACAAATGCTTTCGCATTTTCTACTGGAATGTTTGGTAAAATTCCATGACCTAAATTCACAATATAGCGGTCTTTACCAAATTCATTAATCATTTGGTGCACCATTTTCTTAATTTCAGCTGGCGGAGACAACAATCTTGATGGATCAAAATTACCTTGTAAAGTAATATTTCCTCCAGATAAATAACGTGCATTTCTTGCAGAACATGTCCAATCGACACCCAAAGCAGAAGCACCCGATTTTGCCATATCATTTAAAGCAAACCAGCATCCTTTTCCGAAAGCGATCACTGGAGTTTCATCTTTTAAGGCATCAATAATTTGCTGAATATATTGCCATGAAAATTCTTGATAATCTACTGGAGACAACATTCCTCCCCAAGAATCAAAAATTTGAACCGCATTTACACCCGCTTCAACTTTTGCTTTTAAATATGCTATCGTTGTATCTGTAATTTTTTGAAGTAAACTATGCGCCACAACAGGATTTGTAAAACATAATTCTTTTGCTTTATCAAAGTTTTTAGAACCTGACCTTGCACACAATAACATAAAATTGTCCAAGGTGAACCCGCAAAACCAATCAAAGGAATTTCATCGTTTAGCTTTTCTTTGGTTGCTTTTATCGCTTCCATCACATATCCTAAAGATTCATGAACATCTGGAACAATAACACGGTCTAAATCTTTTTGATTGCGAATTGGGTTTGGTAAATAAGGTCCAAAATCAGGTTTCATTTCTACTTCAATATTCATTGCCTGTGGAATTACTAAAATATCTGAAAATAAAATAGCAGCATCCATGCCATATCTTCTAATTGGCTGCACTGTAATTTCTGATGCTAATTCTGGAGTTTGACAACGTGTAAAGAAATCGTATTTCTTTTTGATTGCTTGAAATTCTGGCAAGTATCTTCCTGCCTGACGCATCATCCAAACTGGAGGTCTATCTACAGTTTCTCCTTTTAATGCTCTTAAAAATAAATCGTTTTTTATCATGACTTAACTTTTACCTATTAGCTCTTCGCTATTATATTCCTTGTTGAGACAACTTCATCTCGAATAAATTGAAGTAATCTCTTTATTAATTATTAGGTTACTTTCTCACGCTTCTTCGAAATAACAATTTATTTAATTACATTTTTGAAACAGCTAACATAGCTTTGTCGATCGCTTCTGCAATTACTTTAATATCCTTCTCGTTTATAGCTGATGATAAAAACCATGCTTCAAATTGACTTGGGGGCAAAAACACACCATTTTTTATCATTTCCCAAAAGAAGATTGCAAACTTTTTTGTGTCCGAAGTTTGTGCTTCGTCGAAATCAGTGACTTTTCCTTTTGTGAAAAAAGGATTCATCATAGAACCAAAACGATTTACAACTAAATCTACATTATATTTTTTAGCAGTTTCTAATAAAATTACTTCTAAAATTGAGGCTGTTTCATTAAACTGATCATACGGATTCTGTCTCTTCACTTCTGTTAAAGTAGAAATTCCTCCAGCCATTGCAATCGGGTTTCCACTTAGCGTTCCTGCTTGATACATTCCACCTAAAGGTGCAACCTCCTCCATAATTTCATTTCTTGCTCCATAAGCTCCAACAGGAAAACCTCCACCAATTACTTTACCTAAACAAGTTATATCAGCTTCAACTCCTAATAACTCTTGAGCTCCACCAAATTTAGAACGGAAACCGGTCATTACCTCATCAGCAATTAACAACGCTCCTTTAGTTTCTAGATACTCTTTTAATTCTTTTAAAAAATTATTCTGCGGAATTACAACACCCATATTACCACAAATTGGCTCAATAATTACAGCTGCAATATCAGTATGTTCTTCAAAGTGTTTTTTCACACTTTCTAAGTCATTATAGGCAGCGATTAAAGTGTTCTTTACTGCTCCGTCAGGAACACCTTTAGAACCTGGCAAACTTAAAGTTGCTAAACCAGAGCCAGCTGCTACTAATAATGAATCTTGATGCCCGTGGTAACAACCAGCAAATTTTATAATTTTATCTTTTCCTGTAAATGCTCTTGCCAAACGAACACCGCTTATAACAGCCTCTGTTCCAGAGTTTACAAAACGAACTTTATCCATTCCTGGAAAAGCATCACATACTATTTTAGCTAAAATGATTTCATTTTCTGTGGACGCTCCAAAAGAATACCCATTCTTCAATGCTTTTTCAACTCCTTTTTGCACTTTTTTATGACGATGACCTAAAATCATTGGTCCGTAAGAAAGCACTAAATCTATATATTCGTTTCCATCTACATCGGTAATTTTACTTCCTTTTGCTTTTTTAATAAACAACGGGTTTCCACCAACTGATGAAAAAGCTCTTACAGGAGAATTTACCGCTCCCACAAGGTTTACCAATCCTTTTTTATATAATTCTTCTGATTTTTTGAATTTCATTCTTTAAGCTTTTTACAATCTGCATTTTGCTATTAGTAAATTACCAAGAGCTAAACGCTAAATACTATTTGTTTAATACTCTCGCTGCTTCTTTAGCAAAATAGGTGATAATAATATCAGCTCCTGCTCTTTTCATCGAAAGTAAACTTTCCATCATTACTTTTTCTCCATCAATCCAACCTTTTTCTGCAGCTGCCTTCACCATTGCATACTCTCCACTTACATTGTAACATGCAATTGGTCTGTCAAAATTATTTTTTAAATCTCTAATGATATCTAAATAAGACAATGCTGGTTTCACCATTAAAATATCTGCTCCTTCTTGATCATCAAAAGTAGCTTCACGCATTCCTTCATCTCTATTTGATGGATCCATTTGATAGGTTCTTCTATCTCCAAAAGTGGGTGCAGAATCTGCAGCATCTCTAAACGGGCCATAAAAAGCAGATGCATATTTTACAGAATATGCCATAATTGGTAAGTTTTCAAAACCTGTATTGTCTAAAGACTGACGCACCATATCTATCGTTCCGTCCATCATTCCTGAAGGTGCAACCATATCTACTCCTGCTTTTGCATGAGAAATAACTTGTCTTGCAATATTTACTAAAGTAGCATCATTATCAACATCATTGTCATGTATAATTCCACAATGCCCATGAGAAGTATATTCACAAAAACAAACATCTGTAATTACATATAAACTTGGATAGTTCTTTTTGATAAAACGAATTGCTTGTTGCATAATTCCGTTATCGTTCCATGTCTCTGTACCTTCTTCATTCTTGTTTGATGGAATTCCGAATAATAAAACTGCAGGAATATTTAAAGAAACAACCTCGTCTAATTCTTTAGAAATACGATCTAAAGAAAAACGTTTAATTCCTGGCATAGAAACAATTTCAGTTTCTATATTTTCTCCTTCTTCTATAAAAAGAGGATATACAAAATCGTCTACAGAAAGTCTAGTTTCTTTTACTAACCTTCTAATTCCTTCTGATTTTCTAAGTCTTCTTGTTCTATGCATAAGCTTAAAAATTTTTACTAGTGTAATTCCTACGCAAGTAGTAATCACAGAATTTCGATTTAATTTGTTTAAATTAAAAACAGGTTTTCAGTCCTTACCTTAAGAAAAGTTAGGGTTGGAATAATACATATTCACCAATTCTAAAACACTTTCTACATCTGGCATATTTGCAACTTCTACTTTATCAAAATGTTTTCTAGCCTCAACTGCTGTAGTTTCTCCAATACAAAAAGCAACTTTTTCAGTTGAATTTTCTTCCAAATAACTTTCAATTCCTGAAGGACTGTAAAATAAAATCCCAGAAACTTCATCAGCAATTTTCACTGGACTTAACATTGTTTTATAGGCTTCAACTTCGTTTACGACGATATCATTTGCTTTTAAAAACGTGGGTAAAACATCTAGTCTTAGATCACTACAGAAATAAGAAACCTCTTTAATCTCTGTTTCTTTTGATATATATTCTGCCAGCTTTAAAGCATTCTTAGCTACATAAGTAACTTTACCAATTCTGTTTTCAATCAGTTTTTTTGTTCTTCTACCAACGCAAAAAATATTCTTAAATTTTATCTCATCTTTTGTAAAAGAATTTAGAATTGCCTCCGCTCCATTCTGACTTGTAATTATCACATTTTCATGCTGATTTCTCATCAATTTAGCAGGAATTCTATTAAAACGAATTTTAATAAAATCACTATCTTTTATACCAATTGCATGTGATAATGTTTCCTTTTGTAACTCAGAAAGTTTTTTAGTTGAATAAATATTACCGATATTACTTGCAACATCTTCTTCTAACATTAACTCTTTCCCTCCTCTATTAATTACATAATCTACACAATCTTTAGCCAGATTCTCATGACTTCCCATTTTTGCAATTTTGTTTACTGTAATTTTTTTGGAACCGTCTTTTTTTAATAAAACTCCTTTAAAATTAATTTCCTCTGTCTTTCCATCTATATAAGCTAAAGCTCCTATCGGTGATGTACATCCACCTTCTAAAAGATTCAAAAACTCGCGCTCTATTGTGGTACAAATTTCTGTTTCTTTATGATTTAATTGCTCGCATGCATCTAAAGAATAATCGTCTTCTTGCAAACATGTGATCATAATTGCACCTTGTCCTGGTGCAGGAATCATCCAAGAAAGTTTAATAGATTCTTCTGGTATTTTACCCAAACGATATAACCCAGCTGTAGCAAAAATAGCTCCATTCCAAGTTTCACTATTTTCTAACTTCTCTAAACGTGTATTTACATTTCCTCTGAGACCTACTACCGTGTGCGTTGGATAACGATTTAACCACATCGCTTTTCTTCTCAAGCTTCCGGTAGCAATAATAGCGTTTGGCTCTCCAAAAAACTCTTCTGTACCTTTAAATACTAAAACATCAGAATAGTCATCACGCCTTAGAACAGCAGCTTGCGTAATTCCTTCAGGCAAAACTGTTGGAACGTCTTTTAAAGAATGAACTGCAATGTCAATTTCTTTATTGAGCATCGCAATGTCTAGGCTTTTTGTAAAAACTCCTGTAACTCCGAGTTCATATAAAGGTTTATCTAAAACAATATCTCCCAAAGATTTTATAGGAACTAAAACTGATTCATAACCTAATTCCTTTAATTCTTTACGCACTTTATTAGCTTGCCAAAGCGCTAATTGGCTATCGCGAGTACCTATTCTTATTATTTTCTGCATGGAGTTTTGATTAAGATTGAAAAACCTTATTAATTACTTGTAGACTTTGTGAAACAGATGTTTCTTCATCTTTTAAATGTTTCACAAACTGTGTGGTTATCTTTTGAATAAAACGTGAAGTTAAGATTTCTGCTTGACTTTCATCAAAATCAGTAATTTTTTTCTTTTGAAAACTAATTTCGTCGTTTTTAATATTTTCTAATGATTTTTTTAAGGCTGCAATAGCTGGTGTAAATCTTCTGTGATTTAACCATTCTTTAAACTCGGCTTTGTGCGTTTCTATAATTGCTTCTGCAAACGGAACTTCTTTTAAACGAACAGCTAATGTTTCATCTGTAATTTTAGAAAGTTCATCGATATTTACGATTGAAACCCCCTTAAAATCAGTTACATCTTTTGCAACATTCTCTGGCATTGACAAATCTAAAATCAATAAGTTTTTATTATGCCTAATATGCTTTTTTGTAATTGTTGGTTTATCCGAACCTGTTGAAACAATTAAAACATCAGCTTTTTCAATTTCTTCTGATAAATTCTCAATTACCGACTTTCTAATAGAAGCGTGTTCTTTTACAAATGCTACTGCCCTTTCTTCAGTTCTATTAATTAAACAAACTGATTTATTTTGAGTGTATTCGGCTAGATTTTTACAAGTGTGTTTACCCATCTTACCTAATCCGAAAACCAAGATATTCTTAGAATTATAATCTGCTAAGTTTTTAATGATGTATTGAACCGCTGCATATGAAACAGATGTTGTTCCTGAACTCAATTTTGTTTCATTTTTAACTCTCTTACTTGCTTGAAGCACAGAGTTTATCAATCTTTCTGTATACGCATTTACAGTGTTTAGAGATTTTGCTAATTTAAAAGATTGTCTTAGTTGACCAACAATTTCGTAATCGCCTAAAATTTGACTTTCTAAACCCGTACCAATCCTAAAAAGCTGGTGAATTGCTTCTTGGTCTTTATAAACATTAGAAACTTTTGCAAATTCTTCAATTGTGCCCTCTGAAAACTCACATAACAATTCTATTAATTGGCAAGGACGCTCTGCAAAACCACTAATTTCTGTTCTGTTGCATGTAGATATAATAAAGATTCCTTTGAAACCTTTCTCTTTAGAAAGTTTTAATAGCGTAATTTGATTTTCCTTCGTTAAAGAAAATTTACCGCGCGTGTTTGCATCCGCTTTTTTGTAACTAACCCCAATATTATAAAAGTGTTCTTGCTTATTCTCTTGCATCTAATTGTAAAAGTTGTACAAAAGTAAAACCTTCATTTAGAAAAAAATGTCGCTCAAAGTACTTTTTATAACGTTAAATGTTTTTTAGAAAAATTTTAACTAAAAAAATGACGAAAAAGATTACTTTTGCTAGTAACCTAGGTTTTTAATTACTACTATCTAGAATGATTATAAATAGAAAGAATTCAAATTAAAAGATTTTTTATGTTTAAAAATGTCGGAGAAAATACTTTTGAAGAAACTATTTTAGATAAAGGCTTTTATGTACTTCATTTTCAGAATGAAAGCAATACTGTTCAAAACTTTGAAAGAGAGATTAATAGCACATTTATACAAATCCATTTTTGCTTAAGAGGAAAATCTAAATTTTTATTTAACAATAGTTCTTATTCTTTTGATGTTTTAGACAACAGATCTATTTTATTATACAACCCGCAGAGAATTTTACCAATCAATTTAGAAATTCAACCCAAAACTACGTTGGTTTCTTTACTAATATCTATAGAAAAATTTCATTCTTTATTTTCGAAAGAATCTGGTTACATTCCTTTTTTAAGTGACGAAAACAGTAATAAAAAATACTATGATGACTCTGAAATAAAACCAACAGTTTCAATTGTTTTGCAGCAAATCATCAATTCTAGCATAAACAGCTCTATTCGAGACCTATACGTAAAAGGAAAGGTATACGAATTATTAAGTCTTCATTTTCAACAAGAAGAAAATACGAAAGGAGAATATTGTCCTTTTTTAGTAGATGAACAAAATGTTTTAAAAATTAGAAAAGCAAAAGAAATTATTATTGCAAGAATGTCAGAGCCCCCAAGCTTGCAAGAGTTAGCAAATGAAATTGGATTAAACATTAAGAAACTAAAAGAAGGTTTTAAACAAATTTACGGAGATACTGTATTTAGTTTTTTGTTTGATTATAAAATGGAACATGCAAGAAGATTGTTAGAAAGCAATCAGTTTAATGTAAACGAAGTCGGTGTAAAAATCGGATATAGCACTGCAAGTCACTTTATTGCAGCTTTTAAGAAGAAATTTGGAACAACTCCAAAAAAATATGTAATGAGCCTTAAATAATAATCCCTTGTCAAAAATAAAAACCTTGCTATTTCAAACCTTTGAAACTAAAAAAAATTGAAACAACTAACACATTACAACATAGAAAACAATCAAAAACAGTTTCCAATAACGATTGTTTGTGATGCTATTAGAACTCCAGAAAATATTGGAATGTGTTTTAGAATTTCTGAAAGTTTTGGCGTGAAGAAAATTTATTTTCACAAAAATTCTCCAACGATAGAAAATAGGATTGTAAAGAAGACGGCAAGAAATACGATCATTCAAATTAAACATGATACCTATACAGACTTTAATGAAATCATTCATCAATTAAAAGAAGAAGGCAATGCAATTATTGGTATAGAAATTGCTGATAAAAGTATCAATATTCAAGATTTTAATTTCAAGAATCATGAAAAAATCGTATTACTTTTGGGAAGTGAAAGAAATGGAATTGAAAATATAAATGTCGTAGATGAAACAATAGCCATACCCATGTATGGCAGAAACTCATCTATGAATGTAATACATAGTTTAGCTATAACTTTATATGAAATTACAAATCAATTAAAAAAATAAGTTCAATATATAATGAAAGGAATATTATTAAACAATTTAGGATCGCCAGATTCTACAGACACAAAAGACGTAAAAAAATATTTAGGAGAATTCTTAATGGATGAGCGTGTAATTGACATTCCGTTTTGGAAACGCTGGGTGTTAATTAAAGGAATTATCTTAAAAATTCGTCCGAAAAAATCGGGTGCTGCTTACAAGAAAATATGGTGGAAAGAAGGTTCTCCATTGGTTGTAATTTCAGAAAGATTCGCGAAAAAAGTAAGAGATAAAATGGACATTCCTGTAACTTTAGCAATGCGCTATGGCTCTATGTCTATGGAAAAAGGTATCAAAGAATTAACCGACCAAGGTGTAACAGAGATCATATTAGTTCCCCTTTACCCTCATTATGCGATGTCTTCTTATGAGACAGTAGTGGTGCAAGCTGAAGAAATTTTAGCAGAACATTACCCAAAAGTTAAATTAGATACTTTGCCTCCTTTTTATAACAAAACAGATTATATAAAAGCGATGAGCGATAATATTGCACATCATTTAAAAGGTTTTGATTACGACCATGTTTTATTTTCATATCATGGAATTCCTGAACGTCATATTAAAAAATCTGACCCAACAAAAAGTCACTGTAAATTAGACGGTTCTTGCTGCGAACGTAACTCTGTTGCTCATTATACTTGCTACAGACATCAATGCTTTGAAACGACAAAAGCAATTGCCAAGCATTTAGGTTTCGATGAGACGAATCACAGTAATTCTTTTCAATCTCGTTTATTAAAAGATCCTTGGTTAAAACCATATACTGATTTTGAATTAGAGAAATTCCCAAAAATGGGAAAGAAAAAAGTGGCAGTAATAACACCTGCTTTTGTTTCTGATTGTTTAGAAACTTTAGAGGAAATTGCCATGGAAGGAAAAGAAGATTTCTTAGAAGCTGGAGGTACAGATTACAAGCACATACCTTGTATGAATGATAATGATGATTGGGTAGCGGTCATGGTCTCTTGGCTGAATGATTGGAAGAATAAATAAACAGTTTTAAGTTTCAGTTTACACGCATTTAGTTAAAGCAAATAATTAATATCAAGAATTTTAAAAAAATAGTTTTGGAAACAATTTCTATGAAAATGACAGAATTCTAAAAAACACAACTTTGAAACTAAATTAAAATAAAATGGATTTTTTATACGTAAAAGCATTACACATTATCTTTGTTGTTACTTGGTTTGCAGGTTTATTTTATATTCCAAGATTATTTATTTATCATGTAGAAGCAGAAAAAAAGACAGAACCAGCAAAAGAAATTTTACAAACTCAATATAAATTAATGAGTAAACGCTTGTGGTATATTATTACGTGGCCATCTGCAGTTCTAGCAAGTTTCTTTGCATTTTGGCTATTATATAAAAATCCTTATTATCTAGAAATGCCTTGGATGCATGTGAAGTTAGTATTTGTTTTAGCGCTCTATTTTTACCATTATTCTTGTCAAAAAATCTATGCTCAATTACAAAAAGACATCATAAAATACTCTGCATTCAAACTAAGAATTTGGAATGAGATTGCCACAATAATTCTTTTTGCCGTAGTATTTTTAGTGACTCTAAAAAGCGCCATTAATTGGATTTGGGGAGTTGCAGGTATTATACTTTTTGGTATTTTATTAATGTTAGGAATTAAACTCTACAAAAAAATTAGAGAAAAAAAATCTTGGGAAAAAGCAGAGAAAGAGGTTCTAGAGAGTGATAAAAAAAAGAATTAGAAAAGTAATCCTTTAATATTTGTTTTCAACTTTTGATAAAACTACATTGCGAGCAAATTTAAAACTAAAATACTATGAAAAAAATCATCCTTTTACTTATTACTATTGTAAGTTTATCTTCTTGTTCATCCAGTGATGGCGATACGTCTTCATTAAATATTATAATTGGAACATGGCAATTAAAATCTGAGACCGAAAATGGTGTAGAAAGAGCAACTGATTGTAGAAAAAAAAGTACAATAACTTTTTCAGAAAACGGAAACGGTTCTCAAATGAGTTATGATGATACTAATGATGGAAATGGAAATATTGTTTGTGAAAATGAATATAATGGTACTTTTACTTGGGAAAACACAAATGCTGCTACCTATAGCATTTCTGAAGATGGAGATAGCAGCTCGGCAGACCTCATTTTCTCAGAAAACAACACAATATTTAGTAATTCAACTACTGAAACTTTTAACGGCACTACTTATACATCAACGTTCTCTTACATAAAAATTTAAATTTATAAAAGCCTACTTTGTAAGTGGGCTTTTTTTATGCTCTTAAAGATTGAGTAAAAGGAATCCGATTCACAATAGACCTTCCTAAAGTAACCTCATCTGCATATTCTAATTCATCACCAACAGCAATTCCTCTTGCAATTGTAGATGTTGTAATCTCGAATTTTTCTATTTGCTTAAAGATATAAAAGTTAGTTGTATCTCCTTCCATGGTTGAACTTAACGCAAAGATAAGTTCTTTTATTTCCCCTTTCCCAACTTTGTCAACTAAAGATTCTATTTGTAAGTTTTGAGGCCCAATCCCTTCAATAGGAGAAATTTTACCTCCTAAAACATGGTACAATCCATTAAATTGCGAAGTACTTTCGATAGCCATTACATCTCTAATATCTTCTACAACACAAACAATCTCAGGGTTTCTTTTTGCATTATTACAAATATCACATAAAATAGTGTCAGAAATATTGAAGCATTTTTCACAATTTTTTACATCATTTCTTAAATGCAACAAAGCCTCAGACAGATAAGTTGTATTTTCTTTCGGCTGCTTTAACAAATGCAAAACCAAACGCAATGCTGTTCGTTTTCCAATTCCTGGTAAACGAGAAACTTCGTTTACTGCATTTTCTAATATTTTTGATGAAAAATCCATAGTTAGCAAAATTACGAATTATGAATTATGAAACCCTAAAAGATTCATAGAAAAACATATATTCGTAATTCATAATTGAACATTCGTAATTTACTCATGCAGCCACTTCATATTATACTATTAATCGTCGCTTATTTTTCTGTTTTACTTTTTATTTCTTACATCACTGGAAAATCGGCAAACAACAAAACTTTTTTTAAAGCAGATAATTCTTCTCCTTGGTATTTAGTTGCTTTTGGTATGATTGGCGCCTCTCTTTCTGGAGTTACTTTTATTTCAGTTCCGGGATGGGTAGAATCGCAAAGCATGAGCTACATGCAAATGGTTTTAGGATATATTGTGGGGTATGCTGTAATTGGATTAGTGTTATTACCACTCTACTACAGACTTAATCTAACATCTATTTACACCTATTTACAAGATCGTTTTGGAAATCACTCCTACAAAACTGGCGCAAGTTTCTTTTTACTTTCTAGAACAATTGGTGCTGCTTTCCGGTTATTCTTAGTGGCAAATGTGCTGCAATTATTATTGTTTGATGCGTATGGAATTCCTTTTTGGGTAACCGTTTCTATCACTATTCTATTAATTTGGTTATACACTTTTAAAGGCGGAATTAAAACCATTGTTTGGACTGATACTTTGCAAACATTATTTATGCTAATTGCAGTCGTGGTTTGTATTTACACGATTTCTGGCGAATTACAGATAACTAATATTTTCTCTTACGTTGCCGATAGTGAACTCTCTAAAACTTTCTTTTTTGACGATGTAAAAACAGGCGACTATTTCTGGAAACGTTTTCTTGCAGGCGCTTTTATTGCGATTGTAATGACAGGTTTAGATCAAGATATGATGCAAAAAAACTTGACGTGTAAAAACTTGAAAGATGCTCAAAAAAATATGTTTTGGTTTACAATTGTATTAGTAATTGTTAATTTTTTCTTTTTAGCCTTAGGAATTTTATTAACAGATTACGCTCAAAAAAATGGAATTGATGCACACAAAGATCAATTATTTCCAATCATTGCAACCAAAGGAACCTTAGGTTTAACAACTGCAATTTTCTTTTTACTTGGCTTAATCGCTGCAGCATATTCCAGTGCAGATTCAGCTTTAACATCCTTAACGACATCTTTTAGTATCGACATCCTAGAAATTGACAAAAAGAAAAATACAGAAGATCAAGAAAAAATAAGAAAGAAAATTCACATCCTTTTTTCATTTGTATTAATAGCAACCATTTTAGTCTTTAAATACTTTATTGCTGATGCAAGTGTGATTGCAAAAATATTCACATTTGCCAATTACACTTATGGTCCGTTATTAGGCTTGTATGCTTTTGGTTTATTTACCAAAGTAAAAGTAAAAGACAAAGCTGTTCCTTTACTTTGTATTGCCTCACCATTTTTAACTTTTTTAGTTAATTATTTGTGTTTACACTTTTTTAATTTTGATTTTGGTTTTGCTCTATTAATTTTAAATGGATCTATTACGTTTATCGGATTACTAATCTTTAAAGTGAATAAATGACATAATTTTACTCAAAGTAAGGAATGATTTAACATACATCTAAAAGAGAATCTTGGTGTTTTCTTATTAAAAATAAATAGCAAGTAACTTTTATAATTATGTTTAAATCTATAAAATAGAAATTCAAAATTTATACTTTATTATAATTAGAAATGAGAAAAATAAATCCTTGAAAAATCATTTTTAATAAATTATATTTGTTTGACATAAAATATAGAATGAATAAAATTCTCTTTTTATTTATCATTTTATCAGCAACATCAATATTTAGTCAGTTTAAAATTACTGGATATTTTAATGCTGAAATAAGTTTGACTTATCAACTTTCTGATAATTTACAGACAGAACTAAAAGTACATGATAATTTAGGAGTTGAATTTAATTCAGAATTAAGTTTCCTGTATTCGATAATGAGTAAGGGAGATTATAACATGAATTTCGGAATTGGCATTTCCACTTTCCCTTTTCATTCAAAAAAAACAGCTTTTGTTGAGAGCTATTTTTCACCATTTCAAATTGAAATAACACCATTTAAAATTGCTAGAAATTTTGGATTCGTTTTAGAAAGTGCATATCACTTTTCTGACATTGTTGATTCATCAGGAATTAGAAACTCGATAGGAATTAGATATATTTTTAAATAACGTAAATGTCAAAAGACTTAAGTAACTACCGTAAATCTTACGAAAGACAAGAACTTTTAGAAAGTAATTGTCCAGAAAATCCAATACAATTATTTCAAACTTGGTTTCTAAATGCAGACAGTTCTGATTTAATTGAGGAAAGTAATGCAATGACAATATCGTCTATTGGTTTAGATGGGTTTCCTAAAAACAGGGTTGTATTGTTAAAAAAATATACATGGGAAGGTTTTATTTTTTACACCAACTATAATTCAGAAAAAGGAAAAGCAATTGCTAAAAATAATCATATTTGTTTATCTTTTTTTTGGGCTGGTTTAGAACAGCAAATCATTATTAAAGGAAAAGCAGAAAAATTACCAGAAAATTTATCTGATGGTTATTTTGAATCTAGACCCGATGGAAGTAAATTAGGAGCTTGGGCATCTAACCAGAGTCAAGTTGTATCATCAAGAAAAGAACTAGATAAAAACTTATCCTCTTTTGAAAAAAAGTTTGAAGGTAAAGAAATTCTAAGACCACAAAATTGGGGAGGCTATCTAGTAAAACCAATTTCTATAGAATTCTGGCAAGGAAGACCCAATAGAATGCACGATCGCATACGCTATTCTTTTCAAAAAGATTTTTCTTGGAAATTAGAACGTTTATCACCTTAATTTTTATATTTACATTTCAACAATTAAATTGAATGAAAACGATATATATAGTTCGTCATGCAAAATCTTCTTGGGAATATCAAGGAATAGAAGATATCGACAGACCTCTAAAAAAGCGTGGAATTAAAGACGCTCACTTAATGTCTAAAGTTTTATCAAAAAAAATTTCTAGACCTGATGTTTTTGTTTCTAGTAGTGCAAATAGAGCATTACATACGGCTGTGATTTTTTGCGAAAACTTTGAATATCCTTTAACAAACCTAAAAATTAGACGTCAACTGTATAGTTTTAGTGATGGCTACTTAGTAAAAACGGTAAAAGCACTTGATGATGGTTTTAGTACAGCTATCATTTTCAGTCATGATCATGGTATCAATACATTTGTAAATAAATTTGGTAATAAGCCATTAGCCCATGTACCCACATGTGGCGTAATAGGAATTCAATTTGAAGAAAAACACTGGAAAGACATAAAAAAAGGTAAGACTATTTTGTCTGAAGCTCCTAAAAATCATAAATAAAAAAAATTGTTAGAAATAAAAAAATACGCTGCAATAGATATAGGTTCCAACGCAATAAGGTTACTTGTATCTAATGTTATTGTTGAAAAAGGTAAGGAGCCACAATTTAAAAAATCCTCTTTAGTGCGTGTGCCAATTCGTTTAGGTGCAGATGCTTTTGTTAGCGGTAAGATTAGCGAAGAGAATACAAAAAGAATGATTGATGCTATGGAAGCTTTTAAATTACTTATGAAAGTTCATAATGTAGAAAAATATAAAGCTTGTGCTACCTCTGCAATGAGAGAAGCAAAAAATGGTATTGAAGTTGCTGATAAAGTTTTAACTTCGACAGGAATTAAAATTGATATTATTGGCGGAAAAGAAGAAGCTGCCATTATTTCATCTACAGACTTAAATGATTTAATAGAAGGAGATAATTCTTATTTATATGTTGATGTAGGTGGAGGGAGCACAGAGTTTACAGTTTTTTCTGGAGGAAAAATTTTTAATTCAAAGTCTTTTAAAATGGGAACAGTTCGTTTGTTAAATAATAAAAAAGCTATTAACAAAGATATTTTTGATGATGTGGAAAAATGGATTAAAAAGAATACTAAGAATCTGAAAAAAGTTTCCTTAATTGGTTCTGGTGGTAATATTAACAAATTATTTAAAATGTCTGGTAGAACAGACGGAAAGCCAATTTCTTTTATTTATTTAAATGCCCAATATCAGTTTTTAAAACAAATGAGTTATCAAGAAAGAATATCAGAATTAAGTTTAAATCCGGACAGAGCTGATGTTATTATACCTGCAACAAAAATATATTTATCTGCTATGAAATGGAGTGGTGCTACAAAAATATATGTTCCTAAAATTGGTCTTTCAGACGGAATTATTAAAAGTTTATTTTATAACAAACTATAATTTATAATTGTTTTTTAGTACATTTTTTGCCTTGTTTTTTTTAGTACCAGGGCTATTTATTACGATTTAATTAAAGAAAAAGGATTCCTACTGATGATATATAGGTTATGAAATTAATTTTGATTAAAAAACCAGGATTACTTTACTAAAATACAGTGGATTATAATTAGTAAATATCACCAATTATAAAAACCTAAACTGCGATATCAAAAACTTGATTTCGTCAAAAGAATATTAGAAAAGAACTTTTTAACAATAACCAAAAAAAGAAAAATCAATATTTTCAGCTTCAATTTTGTTCTATATGAGATTTTATAATATCATTAAACTTATTTTCAGATGCTAAGAACTGAGTTCTAATTTCTAAAAAAGAAAGCTCCTTTAGCTCGTTTGAAAGCCTCGTGTAATCCTTTTCAGTAGTTAAAATTAATTTTTTATCAGCTTTCATAGCCTGAAATTTTTGTTGAATTTCTTCTATTTCTTTGGATGAAAAATGATGGTGATCTGAAAATTTTAAGTGCGTAAACTTAATTTCTTTTTTAGATAAAAACTCTAATAACGGATTTGGATTCGCAATTCCTGTAATTAATAAAATTTCATAGTTTTTTAATTCATCTAAAGATAATTGCTTACTTCCCGATATTTTATCGGAATAAGAAATTGTAGTGAAACAAACTTCTTTATTATAGTGTCGTAGCTTTTCTTTAATAGTATCCTTTTCAACCTCTTTTAAATTAAAAGGACATTTGGTAACCACAATTACGTTTGCTCTTTTAGCTCCTTCACGACTTTCCCTTAAATTCCCTGTTGGTAATAAAAAATCGTCTGTAAATAAATCATTATATTTCGTTAACAAGATATAAAAACTTCCTTTTACCCTTCTGTGTTGATATGCATCATCTAATAAAACGATGTCAGGTGATTTCTGCTGAACTAAGTTATGGATGCCTTCCACTCTATCCTCATCAACAGCAACAGTAATATCTGTAAATTTTTTAAAATACTGTAAAGGCTCATCACCCACGTCCTTTGCTGTATGATTCCCACTTACAAGCACAAAACCTTTTGTTTTACGCTTATACCCCCTACTTAAAACTGAAACCTTGTAAGTGCCTTTTAGAAATCTTATTAAATACTCTATTTGAGGCGTTTTCCCCGTCCCTCCAACACTTAAATTGCCAACTACTATAATTGGCAACTGAAATGAAGTTTCTTTAAAAATACCTGTATTAAAAAAGAAATTACGAATTGAAGTAATCAAATCATATAAAATTGCAAAAGGAAACAGTAAAAATCTAACAAATTTCATTAACGTAAAAATACATTAAAAATGTTAACTTTGGTTTCCAATACATTCTTAAAATGACCATAAAAGACATCACAACTTATATTGAAGAATTAGCACCTTTAAACTATGCAGAAGAGTTTGACAATGTTGGTTTACTAGTAGGTAATTACAGTTCAAAAGTTTCTGGAATACTCGTAACTTTAGATACTTTAGAAGAAACTGTAGAGGAAGCAATTACTAAAAAATGCAACTTAATTATTAGTTTTCACCCCATAATTTTTGGCGGATTAAAAAAATTAAATGGCAATTCTTATGTTGAAAGAGTCGTTTTAAAAGCGATTAAAAATGACATTGCTATTTATGCAACTCACACTGCTTTAGATAACTCTAAGAGCGGAGTTTCTGCAAAAATGTGTGAAATACTCCATTTGCAAAACACGAAGGTTTTAATTCCTAAAAAAGGGATTATAAAAAAGTTAACCACGTATGTACCAATTAATAATTCAGATGCTTTAAAAAATTCTCTTTTTTCAGCTGGCGCAGGAAATATTGGTAATTATGATGATTGCTCTTTTACTGTTTTAGGGAATGGGACTTATAAAGGGAATGAAGAATCAAATCCAGTTGTCGGCAAGAAAGGAAAACTACATACAGAAAAAGAAATAAAAATTTCGGTTGTTTTTGAAAGTAAAAATGAAACTGCTATTTTAAAAGCTTTGAAAGAAAATCATCCCTATGAAGAAGTTGCCTACGAAATTGTCACTACAGAAAATGTGCATCAAAATATTGGTTTGGGAATGATTGGTGAATTATCATCAGAAATGGAAGAAAAAGATTTTCTATTATATTTAAAGAAAACTATGAAAACAGATTGTATTAGACACTCTGCCTTGATCAACAAAAAAATAAAAAAAGTAGCCGTCTTAGGTGGTTCTGGTAGTTTTGCAATTTCAAATGCAAAAAAAGCTGGAGCAGATGCTTATGTAAGTGCAGATTTTAAATATCATGAGTTTTTTAAAGCAGAAAATAGCATACTTTTGGCAGATATTGGACATTATGAAAGCGAACAGTTTACAAAAAACCTTTTAGTCGATTATCTTACAAAAAAAATTAGTAATTTCGCAGTCATTTTATCAGAAAAAAGTACAAATCCTATTTATTACATATAAACATGGCAAAAAAGAAAGAAGTTTCAGTTGAAGAGAAATTAAGAGCGTTATATGATTTACAGTTAATTGACTCTAGAATTGACGAAATTAGAAACGTTAGAGGAGAACTACCTTTAGAAATTGAAGATTTAGAGGATGAAGTTGCCGGTTTAAATACTAGAGTTTCTAATTTAAATGAGGATGCTACAAATTTAGAAACAGACATCAACAACAAAAAATTAGCCATAGAAGAATCTAAGGGTCTAATGAAAAAGTATGATGAGCAACAACAAAAAGTTAGAAATAACAGAGAGTTTGATTCTTTATCTAAAGAAATTGAGTTTCAAGATTTAGAAATTCAATTAGCTGAAAAGAGAATTACGGAATTCAAAGCTAAAATTGCTCAAAAAAATGAAGTGATTGACGGTACTAAAGAAAAATTAGCGAGACAGGAACAACATTTAGGTCATAAAAAATCTGAATTGGACGCAATCTTAAAAGAGACAGAAAAAGAAGAAGAACTTTTAATCAAAAAGTCTGCTGAATATTCAGCGTCTATAGACACTCACTTATACACTGCTTACAAAAGAATCAGAACTAAAGTTAAAAACGGTTTAGCAGTAGTTGCAATAGAACGTGGAGCTTCTGGAGGATCTTATTTTACTATCCCACCACAGGTTCAATTAGAAATTGCAAATAGAAAGAAAATAACTATTGACGAGCATAGTGGTCGTATTTTAGTTGATGCGGCATTAGCTGCTGAAGAAAAAGAAAAAATTGACAAGTTATTTTCTTAATCTAGGGTTATAAATTCATAAAAAAACTCGAAGCTTAAGCTTCGAGTTTTTTTTTATGTCATAAAATTAAATGTATTAATAATTTAAATTTTTAATATAACTTAATTTTTGCTTCCAAATTAATAAGTCCTCTTTAAATTCATTCACTCTATTTCTAACATTTAAAACTAAAGGATTATCTGCTTTTGCGTTCGAGAAAAAACCTAAATTATTTTCTAACTGCTGCATTTCTCTAACAACTTCGTCAATCTTTTTCCTAACAAACATTTGTTCTGAATCTAACTTTCTAAAATCTTCATCAGCAAGATAACTGTCAACCACATTTGTAAACTTAAGCATAGAAATTTCATTTTTATCTAAAGATAAACCGTCAAACATTCTATCTATTTGCTTATTAAATTTCCCCTCTAAATGACGAACATTTCTTGGCAAACTACCTAAGACTTTCCAATTATTAACTGCTTCTAAAATAGTTTCTTTTGTTGCTTCTTTACTCTCTTTTAAAGCTTCTAAAAACTCTTTTTTCGCAACAACAACGTCTTGTTGTTCTTTACTAATTGCACTTTTCTGTTGATGATATCTGTCAAAATAATGATTACAAGCAGCTTTAAAACGTTTCCAAATATCATCAGAAAACTTACGAGGAACATGCCCTATATTTTTCCAATCTGATTGCACTTTTTTCATAGCATCTGTCGCCATGTCCCAATCTTCAGTATCTTTTAAAGATTCCGCATATTCTATTAGGGCAATCTTATTTTTTAAATTTTCTTGTTGTTCGCCCTTTTCTTCCTTATAAAAAACATTTTTGGAAGCATTAAATTTCTTTGTGGCTTTTTTAAATTTTTGCCAAACTTCTTCACTTTTAGAATAAGGCAATTTACCCGCATTAAAATATTTCTGCCTTAGCTCCTCGATATCCTTAATACTTTTTTGCCAATCATTATGCGTTTTATTTTTAGATGTATCATAAGCGTCAATTGTTGCAATAATCGCTATTTTTTCATCGATAATTTCTTGGTACTTAGAACGCATTTCTTTGAAATAGTCATGCCTCTTGTCATGAATTTTCTTAGTTGCTGCACTAAATTTTTTCCAAATTTCTTCACGCATTTCTTTTGCAACAGGCCCTACATCTTCTTTCCAAGACTTATGTAATTCTTGTAATTCATTAGAAGCAAAATTAACATCACTCTCTTCTCCTAAAGCTTCTGCTTTTAATATGATTTTTAATTTTTCTTCTAAATTATGTCTAAAATCTAAATCTCTAAAATCGTTACTTAAATGTAGTAAATCATAAAAACGCTCTACATGATGATGATAGGTTTTCCAGGTATCATTGTAATGACTTTTAGGAACAGCACCTATAGAACGCCAGGTATCTTGAATCGCTTTAAATTTATTATACATTGTAGAAGTGTCTGCTTCTTCAATTAAGTGCTTTAAGCTATCAATAACTTGTTCACGTTTTTCTAAGTTTTCCTTTAATTGCTTTTCTATATTATTATAATAAGCATCTCTGTGCTTTTTATGTTCTGATAATAATTTATTGTATTCTGATTTTATAGGGCTAGAAAACTGAAAGTCTATAGAGTTACCACCTTCTTCCAGAAAAGCTGCTTTTTTTTCTGCTAATAAAGCTCCGAATTTTTGGTTGAATGCATTTTTAATACCGTCAACTTGTGATTTTATTTTCTGCACCGGATTGTCCGCTAAAATCTTTTCTAAAGTTGAAACCAATTCTTCTAAAGTACATAAAGAGTAGTCTAAAGCAGGAGCTTCTTCTTCTTTAGATTCTGATTTTTCAGCATTTTCAGCCACGGACTTCTCAATTTCTTGAACAGCTTCAATAGTTTCATCTACTTTCGCCGTTGTTAATTCTGCTGTAACTAAATCATCTTCAACATCTTCTACTACAGTATTCTCGATTTCAACAACAACTTCAGAAGCAATATGAGCTCCATCGTCTTTTTCAACTATAGTTTCTTCTATTTTTTCTTCAGGATTAGAAGACGTGACAATCACTTTTTCTTCAGCATTTACTTCGTTTTTCTCAACGTTTTCTTCATTATTATCTAACATATCTACAATGTTTAAGGTCGTTATACTACTATAATTATATTGCTGTTAAAGATACAGACAACTTACAAAAGCTACAAGTTTACTTTACAACAAAATTTTAAGGCAAATTAGTCTGCGTTATTCCAAATCCTCCAAGATTCTTCTGCTTGCAGTTCTAGCATTTCATATCCGTTTTTAATTGTAGCTCCTTTTTCTTTTCCTTTGGATAAAAAAGCAGATACTTCTGGATTGTATATTAAATCAAATAATAAATGACTCTCTGTCAAATATTGATAAGGAATATTAGGACATTTTTCTATATCTGGTGCAGTTCCTAAGGGTGTACAATTAATAATTACTGAATACTTTTGAAGCCTCTCTTCTGTTAAACTATCGTAAGAAATTTCTTTTTTCCCTTTAGGACTTCTAGAGACAAATTTATATTTAATCTTATTCTTTTTTAGAGCAAAAGCAATCGCTTTAGACGCGCCTCCTGTTCCTAAAATTAAGGCTTTTTTATGATGCTTTTTAAGGAAGGGTTTTATGGAGTTTTCAAAACCCACAACATCAGAATTGTATCCTTTTAAGTTTCCTCTTTTCGTAAACTTTATTGTGTTTACAGCTCCTATTTTTTTGGCAGTTGTATCTAATTTATCTAAATATTTTATAACTTCTTCTTTGTACGGAATAGTTACATTAATCCCTTTTAAGTTTTGTTCTTTGTTAATTATTGAAGGAAAATCTTCTATTTTCTGAATATCAAAATTTACATATTTATTTTTTTTTAAGTTTAATTCTTTAAACTTGTCCGTAAAATAACCTCTTGAAAAGGAGTAGGAAATATTTTTGCCTAACAATCCAAAAACTCTATTTTCTTTTTCTTTCATAATAATCTATTGCTAAAATTAAACCAATACCCAAAAAGATAAAAAAGATTGCTAAAAATGTATCTATGTTACTTAATTCAGGTATAAACCGTTCGTAATTTTCAATTATTTTATTTCCTTTTTGATCAAATAAAAAGTTTTCATTATCGGTAACATAAACTTTATTTTTCCAGGGCCAAACAATACCTAAAGAACCTGTTATAAAACCAATAATAATTGCATTTACAATTTTATTCCAACGTTTTAAAACATACCCTAAAATATGTGATAAAGAAACCAAACCGAAAGCCGATCCTCCAGTAAAAACAGCTATAATTTTTAAATATCTTATTTTAATGGGGTCTGACAAGACCTCAAAATCACCAGCGAGGAGACTTGAAAAAATATTTAATAAAACATTGACAGAGTCTACTAAAAGTAATACATAATTACCTAATAAAATTAAGATAAATGAACCAGAAAGGCCGGGAAGTGTCATTCCTGAAACACCAATAATTCCACAAATAAACACAAACCAAAGATTGTCATTTTCTCTTGCAGGCGTTAAAAAACTAATTCCTAATCCTATTAAAACTCCTACGATTAGTGATATACGATTTTTAGTATTCCAATCTCCAAAATCTTTACCAATATAATAAATTGAACCTATGATCATTCCAAAAAACCAACTCCAAACATAAAGTTCATAATTCTCTAAGAAATAGTCTAATACTAAAGAAATACTAAAGTAACTAAAGATACTTCCTCCCATTATTAAGAACAAAAAAGGACCATTTACATAGCTGTAAAAACTTTTAAAACGACCATTAAAAAGTAATTTAAAAGCTTTTAAATTTATCTTTCTAAAAGAGTAAATTAATTCTTCATAAAACCCAAAAACGAAAGAAACAGTTCCACCAGAAACACCAGGAACTTTATTTGCAGCTCCCATTGCTATACCTTTAAAAAAAAGGGTTACTTTCTGTGAAAAAGTTCTTTCTTGATGCATTTATTGTTTTTTAACTGCCAATTTTTCAATTAATAAAATAAGACCAAAACCGACAACAGAAAGTACAATTGCCATTGTGAGTTGTGCATCTCCATCAAAAGAAAAAGGAGAAACACTCTGTTGACTAAATGGCACTTCAATTCCATGAGAATTTGTACGCCAAGATAATGTTTCTTTCCAAGGCCAAATTTTATTCAAAGAACCAATTATAAAACCTGTTAAAACTGCTAATGTATAATTTTTGTAATGAGCAAATAGCCATTTTAAGACTTTAGAAAAAGTAAGCAACCCTATGATTGCCCCTAAACCTACTGCAGCAATTGTTTTATAATCTCTATCATTTACAGCTGCTAAAACAGGCTTGTAAGCTCCTAAAAGGACTAATATAAATGCTCCTGAAATACCTGGCAAAATCATTGCACAAATTGCAATAGCGCCAGCAATAAACATAAAGAATATTGAAGAATTTTCTGAAACTAAAGGATTTAAAGTAGTTATATAATAGGCTAAAGAGGCACCTAAAATGAGCACTAAAGCAGCTATGAAATTCCATTTTGAAATTTGTTTAGCAATGTAGACAATACTCGCTAATACCAAACCAAAAAAGAAAGACCAGAGTAAAACTGGTTCACTTTCTAATAAGTATTTTATCCCTCTTGCTAAAGAAACAATACTTATAAATATCCCTACAAAAAGCGATAATAAAAAATTACCATTTGCTTGTTTCCAAGCTGCTTTAAGACCTTCTTGCTTTAACGTTTTTAGTAAGCCTAAATTCACATTACTGATAGACACTAAAAGCTCTTCATAAATACCAGAGATAAATGCAATTGTACCTCCAGAAACACCGGGAACTACATCTGCGGCACCCATAGCCATTCCTTTTAAGCCAATAACTAAATAATCTTTAAAGTTTCTCTTCATTTTATTTTTTTTATTAAAAAACGAAGATAATAGAATTTTGAATAAAAACTGAAATCTCCTTTTTAAATTGCTTGTTTCCGCACCTATTTTTTGACAATTTCCCTTAATTAACCTGTTAAGACAAAACAATATCATTTAATGTTTTGTGAATAGTACGAACATCCGAAGAACATTAGTATAATTTTCTGATAAAGAACTAAGTGATGTAATTTCTCATTTAAAAAAAATGTATGAAATATTAAGCAAGTATGTTCAAGTTTGTAACAAGTTTTATTTTATAGAAAAAGGAATAGGTAGAAGTTATTACGTAAAAAAAGATGGGAAAATTTTAAACAAAACCTAGTTTTTACTCTTTAGAATATGCCACTCTTTATAGCCCGTCTTATAAAAAATCAGAAATACTTTTAGACAAATATGATAAAATGGAATTTATTAGCTTATTACCCATAGACTTATTTACAAAAATTGCGCATAAAATGAATACTATTCAATTTAATACCACGAAAGAACATTATGATTATATGCTCTCAGAATCCCCAAAAATTCAACATCGCATGTCTTTAGGTCATGTTGCATCTTATTTAGGCGTGACATGAGAAATACTTAATACTATTCTAAGAAATGACTTTAAATTAGAGTTCATCACCATTCTATGATATATGTCAAATAAAAATAAATAGAAGCTATATATCTTTGCACTGCAACTTTAAAATCATTATTAATGCATGTAAATAAGGTAAGATTAAGCATCTTTTTGACAGCTACTATAGGTTTTTCACCTTTTTTTTCAGCTCAAGAATTAGATTCAGTTTTAAAGAATTTAATAAATAAAGGTTTAGAAAAAAATCATAGTATTAATATTCATAATTTAAATAGTGAACAGAGTAAAGTTGATCAAAAATTGGCAAAAGCTATTTTTCTTCCTAAAATTTCTTTCAATTCAAGTTTTACTAGGTTAGATAATGATATTACATTTGATGATGAAACGCAAAACTTATTAATTGCTACTCAAAAACTACTTATCAAGGAAGCTATTGGTATTCCATTTAATGATGCTTTTCCAAACAATATTAATTTAACGGATATACCAAGTCTGCAAGATAAAAGTATTTTAAAATCTTCTGTAGATTTAGATTGGATTCTCTTTAGTGGCTTTGAAGCGACTAATGCTTTAAAAGCTAGCAAACACAAAGAAGCTTCCTTAAATTATGTTGTAATTGCTGAAAAAAATAAAATAGCGTTAAACATAATAGAAACATATGATAAACTGGCTCTTGTTTACGCTTCAAGGCGTGTATTAAACACTTCTAAAAAGTACTTAGACGAGCAAGAATATTATGTAAGAAAAGCAATTAAAAACGGTTTAGCAATACCTATAAATCGCAAAAAAATTGAATTAGCGAAACAACAATTAGCAGCTAAACAGCTAGAATACAATCACAATAAATCTTTATTAATTGAAGTACTTTTTCAACTAACTGGTGAAAACAGAAAAAACTTAGTCTTACTAAATCCTAAACTTCAATCATTTTCAAGTGATGTATCAAATAGCGAAAAAAGAAATGAAGTTAAAGCTCTAGAAGAAGCAGAAAAAGCGATAATCTATAAATCGAAGATGGAAAAAAATAATTTTATTCCAAAGATTGCTTTAAAGGGACATTATGAATTTATTGAGGATGATTTATCGTTATTAGAACCAAAATGGTATGTTGGAGTTGGCATCAAGTGGAATGCTTTTGATGGTTTTAAATCAAAATTAAAAAGCAAAAAATCTAAAATTGAAAGCAAAAAATATAGAGAGCAAATAGAAAATGCGAATGAGATGATTTCGCTAAGTATTATACAGGCAGAATTAGCCTACGAATCTTCTCTAGAAAATACCAAAATAGTTGAAAAAGAAATTGAACTTACAAAGGACACCTATGATATGGTTAATAAACAATATAAAAATAATCTTGCATCTATAAATGATGTTTTAGACTCATTAAACGATTTAGAAAAAGCTAATTTTAAGTTACAAAAATCATTTTACAGCGAAAGAAGAGCATTCACCAGCTTACTTTACGCAAAGGGAATTCTTAAATACTAATAAAAGTTAAAGAAATAAAGAAAATGAAATTATTTAGAAACATATTTATTACCAGTCTCGTAATATTAACTTTAAGTTCTTGTGGAAATAAAGAAAAAATAACCTATAACAGAGGAAAAGTAAAATTTGAGACTATTTCTGTGAGTAGTAAACTGGCAGGACGTATTTATACAATTTATGTAAAAGAAGGAGAAATAGTGAAAAAAGGAGATACGCTTGCTTTGTTAGATATTCCAGAAATAAATGCTAAAATGATGCAGGCAGAAGGTGTGATTACGGCAGCAAAAGGATTATTAAACATGGCTTCTAATGGAGCTACTTTAGACCAAATGAATCAAATAAACAGTAAAATAGATGCTAGTAAAGCACAATTAAATTTTGCTCAAGAATCTTATAATAGATTACAAAATATGTACAAAGATTCACTAATTAGTTTACAACAATTTGATGAAGTAAAAATGAAACGTGATATGGCTAAAGCACAAGTTTCTGCTTTAGAAGCAAAACGAGATGAGGTACATAAAAGTGCAAGAACAGAAAAATTAGAACAAGCCAAAGGTCAACTAAAAAGAGCTATTGGAGTTAAACAAGAAGTGCTTACTGCCGCCAATGAAAAATTTGTAATTGCACCTGCAGACATGTCTATTGAAACCATCAGTTTAAAAGAAGGAGAACTACTTACACCTGGATATTCATTATTTAATGGATATAAAAAAAACAGTGTTTTTTTTAGATTTACAGTGTCCGAATCTCAAGTATATGAATATGAAGTTGGTAAATCATTAATAATTACAAACCCATTTACAAAAGAAGAAGTCACTACAAGAATTGCAAGCATAAATCAATTAGCGCAATATGCCAATATTACAAGTACTGCTCCATTATATGAGTTATCTGAATCTATTTATGAACTAAAAGTTGTTCCAACTTCAGATATTTCTGAACAAAAATTTTATCTAAACGCTACTATTCTTATTAAATAATTAAGGCATGAAAGATTTTTTAAAATTACTTCGAATAGAATTTAAGCGTATATTTTCTAATAGTGTTTTACTTGCCATTTTTATTGGTGCTCCCATATTTTACGGAATTCTATTTGGCTATGTCTACAAACAAGCCAAAGTTATAAACCTACCTATTGTAATTATTGATGAAGACCACAGCCCAATGTCTGATAAAATCATAGAAGCTTTTGAAGACAATGAAGTATTGCTTATAAGTGATGTTCGCTATACACCTGGTAACATTTTAAATGAAATGCCAGTGAAACAATTTGATGCAGTAATTACCTTACCTACTAATTTTGAAGCCGATATTCTACAGAAAAGACATCCAGAAATTAGAGTTGATTTAAATATGGCTAATATATTAAACGCAAATACTGCGAGTAAAAACATTCAAGCAGTTTTAATGACGATAAATGTAGGAATCGAAATAGAAGGACTCAAAAAAAGTGGTTTTCATCCAACTAAGGCTTTAGTAAGACATGAAAGTTTTAAAATCAATTTCAATAAACTCTATAATTCTTCTGGAAACTATACCACTTTTATGCTACCAGGCTTACTTGTTGCCATTATGCAGCAAATAATATTTTTGGCAATGGCTTTAGTATTTGCAAGAGATTTTGAAGATGGTCACTTTGGAATTCTTGTTAAAAAAAGCAAATCTTCTTTGTATCATATCGCACTTAAATCTACACCATTTATTATAATGATTCCAATAATCTGGCTCTTTATAAGTTTATTATGTTTCTATTTTAAGATTGATGTAGACATCTATAATTTACCTATGTTTCTTTTGGCAACCACTTTAACATTGGCTTCTATGTGTATTGGTATGTTGTTTTCTATCGCAATTCCTAGTCAATTAAAAGCAACTGAGTTATTAATGGTAATTTCAACACCAGCTTTTATATTAAGTGGTTTTACTTGGCCGACACTCGCTTTTCCAGATGCAATTGCTAATGCTGCTAAATATATACCTTCGACACAGTTTTTAAGTGGATTTAGAAAGATAGCTTTTTACGGAGGAGATGTTTCCTCAATTAAACCTGAAATAAATACGTTGCTAGTTATATGCTTCGTATCCTTTATGGTTTTGGCTCTATTATTACAATTTAAAATATTTTTATTTTCTAAAAAGCAAAAAACATATAATACACAAAAATAAAGATTCTTGAAATTCTTGATAAAAACTCTTATTGCACTTGCTTAAAAAGAAATCTACACTCTAATTTAGTGTATTCAAAACCTAATCTTCAAGCAGCTTCGCTAAACAAGTTTATAATACTTGGACAAGCTACTCCATCGCTTTTTTATAATCACTCAAAAGCTTTTGAACTTTTTCGTTTTCGTAAACTATAGGGTATAATTCCTTTAAAAGAATATTAGAATCATAATCAATTTTTAAAGCGGTTATTAAATGGTTAAACCCATATTTTTCTTTGTTTAAAACAAAAAATAAGCCTGCTAATCTGCACTCTATTTCTGCTAAATTTTTATGGATTTTCTGAGCTTTAAATAACACTAAAACTGCATCATTAAATTCGCCTAAAAAAGACAAAACATCAGTTAATGCAATGAAAACTTCTATAGACTCGTCATTCAAAGCTAAACATTTTTCAAAACCTGTAACTGCTTCTTCAAAAAATTGAAGTTTTACTTTTAATTCTGAATACCTCCTCCAATATAAAGAGTTGTCTTCATCAATTTTTAATGCTTTAGAAATATAATAAGATGCTTTTTGATAGTTGCCTTCATTATAATATAGATTGGTAAGTAAAACCCAACCTCTATCTAACAAAGGATCTTCATGAACTGCTTTCTTATAATAAGAAATTGCAGCTTCATATTTTTGTAATCTTTCATAACACTCTCCTATTCGAACATAGGCAAATGCTGTTGGATCATCCAATTCTAAAGTAATTAAGTAATTATCAATGGCTTCTTGATAACGTTCTAACTCTTCTAATGTTTTGGCTTTTTCTAAATAACCACCAATAAAAGATTCATCAATTAAAACAGCATAATCAAAAGATGTTAAAGCTTCATTAAATAACTCTAATATAAAATATTGTCTTCCTAATTGATGCCAAGCAACTTCACAATAGGGATTTATATCTAAATAATTATTCAAGTAACTTATTGCTGCTTCATGTTTTTTTTCCATATCAAAACAATACACAACATTATAAAGTGCAGAATAATCTTCATAATCTACTTCTAAACACTTTACAAAGTTTAAACGGGCATTTTCAAAATTGTCTAAATACAAATATTCCATTCCTAATAAAGACCAAACATCTATTTTATCATCTGAAAAAGTTAATGCTTTTTCTAAATTAATAATTGCTTCTTTGTGATTTCCTGATTTAGAACTAATGGTAGCCTTCTGTATAAAAACTTCCTCATTATTCGGTTCTAAATGTTCGATTTTTTTAAGCAAAAAAGAAGCCTTATCTATCTGGTTTTCAAAAATATAAATCTCTACTTGTAGTAGTTTTAAATCTACAGATTGTGGGTGTTGATCTAAACCAAGCTTCACCGCTTTTTTTGCTAATGAGTGTTTACCAACATCTAAATAATGGACAATAATATCCTCAAACTCAACTAAATCAAAAAAATAGACATTGTTGGTTTTTAACATGGATTCAAATTTCGTTAAAGACATAACTTGGGTATTTGAATTATAATATAAAAGTACTACAACTCTTAAAGTAGATTTTAAAAAGCTTTTTTTTTTTTTAACAATTTAGTTAACAAGAAACATTGATCAAAGCCACATAAATAAAAAATAACAACTGCTGATTTATAGCCTTAAATTTTGCTCATACGTTTATTTACCCTAATTTTGATTTTCCATGAATATCTATTTAAATTTGAGATGTTTCTTATGAGCCGAAAAACCTTATTGAACTCAAAAGATATTGAAATTATTCTTCACAGATTAGCCTGTCAGTTAATTGAAAATCATAATGATTTTTCTAATACAGTATTTATAGGCCTTCAACCAAGAGGGTCTTTTTTAGCAAACAGGTTAGCAGATTTGTTAAAAACACATTACAACATTATGGATCTAAAACTAGGTCTATTAGACATTACTTTTTACAGGGATGATTTTAGAAGACGAGACTCACCTCTAGCCGCGACTTCTACTGAAATCGATTTTTTAATTGAAGACAAAAAAGTGGTAATTATTGATGATGTGCTGTTTTCTGGCAGAAGTATAAGAGCTGCATTAACTGCAATTGAATCTTATGGAAGACCAGAAAATATTGAGTTATTAGTTTTAATTGATAGACGATTTAGTAGACATTTACCTATTCAACCTAATTATAGAGGTAGACAAGTAGATGCTATTAATGAAGAACGAGTTTTAGTTTCTTGGAAAGAGAATAATAAAAAAGACGTAGTTTACATAGAGCAAGCATAGTATGGATAAATTAAGTGTAGAACATTTATTAGGCATAAAGTATCTGAATACAAATGATATTAATCTAATTTTTAAAACTGCAGATCATTTTAAAGAAGTTATAAATAGACCAATAAAAAAGGTTCCTTCGTTAAGAGATATAACGATTGCTAATTTATTTTTTGAAAATAGTACAAGAACAAAACTTTCTTTCGAGCTTGCAGAAAAACGACTTTCTGCTGATGTAATTAATTTCTCTGCTGGGCAGTCATCAGTTAAAAAAGGAGAAACTTTAATAGATACCGTTAACAATATTTTATCTATGAAAGTAGATATTGTAGTGATGAGGCATGGTAATGTTGGTGCCGGCGTTTTCTTGTCAAAACATGTAGATGCAAAAATAATAAATGCTGGTGATGGAACTCACGAACACCCAACACAAGCTTTATTAGATTCTTATTCTATAAGAGAACGATTAGGCTCTGTAAAAGGAAAAAAGATCGTTATTGTTGGTGATATTTTACATTCAAGAGTTGCCTTATCAAACATATTTGCACTGCAATTACAAGGTGCACAAGTTAAAGTTTGCGGCCCAACAACCTTAATACCTAAATACATTACTAGTATAGGCGTTGAAGTAGAAACCAATCTTAAAAAAGCATTAGAATGGTGTGATGTGGCCAATGTTTTACGTGTACAACATGAAAGAATGGATATTAAATATTTTCCTTCAACACGTGAATACACACAACTTTTTGGAATCAATAAAGAAATTTTAGACAATCTTGGTAAAAAAATTATAATCATGCATCCTGGACCAATAAATAGAGGTGTTGAAATTACCAGTGAAGTTGCAGATTCGAATGAATCAATCATCCTAAATCAGGTTGAAAATGGTGTCGCTATAAGAATGGCTGTTATTTATTTGTTGGCACAACAAATTAAAAGATAAATTGATGCTCCTAGAAAAAAAAGAAAACTACCAACTTATTTCTTCCGATGAAAATTCGTTTTCAAAATTTTATACCTCCTTTTTAAAAAAAGAAAAAAGATTTAAAAAAGAAAATTTAGTACTACAAATATCTAATAAGCTGGATACTTCTAAAGAAGATCTTTTACTATTTCTAAGTATTTCTGAACAAAAAAAGGAAAATGGCACATCATTTGTTGTAATATATAAAAACATAGAGATTGATGATTTTCCTGAAAATTTCAATATTGTCCCCACACTAATTGAGGCAGAAGATATTATAGAAATGGAGTCAATAGAAAGAGAATTAGGATTCTAAAAGCACCAAAAGATGATAAAAAAAATATTTTTTATTTTAACTTTAACCATTTCTTTAATTACATTTTCACAAGGAAAATCAATTGAAAAACTATCTGCGGCTCCGAATCCGTTTTCCAATTCAACAAAAATTACTTTTGAATCTATAGATAATTCACCTGTAATATTTATTGTGAAAAATATTTTAGGTACAACTGTTTTCAAAGAAAATTTAAAAACAAAAGCAGGTTATAATTTAGTTTCTTTTTATAAAGGGAATTTAAAAACTGGAATGTACATATACTCCTTACAAAATAAAAAGAAAATTATTTCTAAACGTTTAGTCATTAAATGAGTTTAAGCCTAACTATTTTAGGGTGTCATTCTGCAACCCCGCGTGCAAATGCATTTCCTACTTCACAGTATTTAGAAATTAACAACAGTCATTTTTTAATTGACTGTGGTGAAGGAACTCAACGTCAAATGAGAAAATATAAAGTCGGTTTCTCGAAAATTAACCACATATTTATTTCTCATTTACATGGAGACCATTTTTACGGTTTGGTTGGTTTACTATCGACTTATGGCATTCTAAGTAGAGAAAAAGCATTGCATATTTATGGACCAAAAGGCATCAAAGAAGTGACGCTTTTACAGTTAAAAATTTCTCAATCTCATGCTCAATATCCAATAATTTTTCACGAATTAAAATCCAAAGAAAGTGAACTGATTTTTGAGGATGATAAAGTTTCTGTAAGAACAATTCCCTTAAATCATAGAGTCTACACCAATGGGTATTTATTTACAGAAAAAGAAAAATCCAGAAAATTACACATTCAAAACATAAGTAATTATGAAGAAATTGATAAAGCTGATTACTTAAATATTAAAGCTGGCAAAGATATTCTTTTATCCTCTGGCGAAATTATACCAAATTCTGAATTAACGTTGCCATCAAATAAAAATTTAAGTTTTGCTTTTTGTAGTGATACAAAATACAAACCAGACATTATTCCTATTATTAAAAATGTTGATTTGTTATATCATGAAGCTACTTTTTTATCTGATAGAGAAGATTTAGCAAAAAAAACAAAACATGCCACTTCTAAACAAGCTGCTCAAATTGCTAAAGATGCCAAAGTTGGTCAACTAGTTATTGGTCATTATTCGGGAAGATATAAAGATATTTCTTTGTTCCAAAAAGAAGCAAAGGAAATTTTCAAAAACACTGATCTAGCAGAACCAGGTAAAGTTTTTAAAATTTAAAGAGAATAGGCGTTTATAAAATAAACGTTTTTTAACATTCTGCTTTACATTGATATTCTAAAGTTTAAATACTGCTTTAATCTAATTCATCTATTTTTTAGTACTGATTTGTTGACAACAAAACTAAAGTACATGCCACTTCGGCTTCAATATTATTTTCTTGCAACAGTTTTATAAACTCTACGTTTTCTGTTCCAGGATTAAAAATCACTCTTTTTGGTTTTAAACTGATTATGTAATTATAATACTCCTCTTGCCTAGTAGGGTTGAGGTATAAAGTAACTGTATCTATATTCTTATAATCTTGCTTTTCATCTTCAATAATAACATTTAAAACTTTTCCTTTTTTTAATCCCAGAGCTAAAGTTGGTAGTTCTTTATCTATCAACCTTTTAATTGCTATGTTAGAATATCTGTTGGGATTTGTTGATGCACCAAGAACTAATGTTATATTTTTCATGTGTTTATAATAAGTTAATGAATGTTGCTTTTGGCAACATAATATAAAGATTTGTATCTCTCAGAAAAAAACAAGAAATAATTAATATGGAATCTTTAGCGCCAATAAAATTCATTTAAGGCTTGATCATTCTATTAATTACTTCGTTGATTCTATAATTCTCATATAAAAAGTAAGTTATTTAATAATGAGTACTATTTTCTAACCGATCCGGGTGGTGTTAAATAAATAGAAGAATTCTGTACCACTTCCAAAACAATAAATGGTTATCAAAAAAAAATTAGAGATTAACCTCTTCTTCCCATTCTATTATTTCTCATTTCAACCATTTTCTCGCGAACAGTCAAAGTATAGTCTTTTTTTGTAATTTCTGTTCCTTTCTTTGGAGCTACTATTTCAGCACTTTCATCTTGACTAATTACAATCTCAGTGCATAACAATGTTGTATTATCTAAGCTTACTTCTAAAATTAAACCCGGTAAACCCCAAAACTCAGCAGGTCCTTGGCTCACAGGAATTTGAGGTGTATACCACGCCTCTACAACAGTAAGTTTATCTTCTTGATCTTCGTCAGCAGCATCTTTATCTGCACTGGAACTTAAATCACTCCAAGAAAAATTATACCAATTTAATTCTGAAGATGGCACAAAAGCTTTTGCTCTATAACAGGTATACTGTCCTATTTTTTTAGTTTCTGTCCCCATACTCCAGGATAAACGATATAATTTATCTTTTACCAAAAAACGTTTGCCATAGAATTCTTGGCTTTGCACTAATGTATTTTCTTTAATATTTTTGTAATGGTCTCCTCTTGAAAAATACCCCCCCCAAGAATCTGTTGCACCAGATATTGCATCAATTTTTTCTTCTTCTAAAAAAACAGATTCCTGGCTATTGAAACTTAATACGTACGTTTTTTCTAATCTATTCTTAAGACGCGCTGCTACTTGTTTTTTACGAGCTTCGCTTAATTTTGCTCCCCAATTACCAAGTTCCATTTTTGATTTAGAAATATAAGTCGCCTTGCCACTAAATTTTTGAGCATTTGCACTCAGCGTAAATATAATGATAAGTAGAAAAAACTTAAAGGTGTTTGATTTCATTGTTCTTAGATAATTTGTTTAACGAAAGTACTGAAAATATGAACAAAAATTTTAACTATGATAAAAATTTAACAATACTTTACATTTATATGCAAGTAATATTATCTGCTAATTCTAAAGTAAAATCTATGTTTTATAAAGCAGAACATCACAAAATTAAAAACAACTATAATATTTAAAAAGGTATTATTACTAGAGCATCTTACTTAACATACTCTAAAGTTTTAATAAAAATATTATGAATATAACACAACAGAACACCAAAAAACCAATTTAATATTGACTTTTCTTTTTGCTCTAAGAGCAAAAAAAATGACCAATAATTATAAAATCAAGAAATGGTTAACCGTTAATAATTACTTTAAAATTTATGTAACAAATCTAAAACTTCAGAAAAACTAGGGCGAAATTTAACATCTGACATTGTACAATCAGTGATTAATTTCTGCCATTTAATTCGAACTTGATTATCTAGTTCACTTTCACTTACGAAACTAAATACATCTTCTAACAACCCCCCAAAAGCTCTCACTTCAACACGCTCAATATTATGAGCTAGCGCTGAATTTAAATCGTAAAAAGAAGCCGCACCAAAATCACCTAAAAGGCACTCTGCATTTTTACTTATCAATATATTGTGTGCATAAAGGTCTCCATGATTAATTCCTTTACTATGCAACAGTGAAGAAACTGAAGCAATACTTTTTGCAATCTTCATTAAATCCTCTCCGCTAAAAACTAATTGCTCATCAAATATATCTCGGGTACAGGTTTCCAAACTTGGAGGATTCCCTAAACTAATATAGACAGAAGATATTAATTTCATTACCAAACCAATTTTCTTTTCAGGATGTTCTTTAATTTTCCCTAAAACTGGAATTAGGTTTTTATGTAGGCCTGCTGCGAGAGAAACTGCCATTTCATCTTCTGGGAACCCATCACTTGTTACATAACCTTTAAAAATCTTGACTGCTACGTCTTCCTTTTTAGAAATCCAACTTGCTTTAGAAATCATACCAGAGGCACCTTCTCCTAATAGCTCTTTAATTGCAAAGTCATTCCAATGAAACTCTTCAAAATCATGGTTTGATTCCTTTCGAAGAGTAAAAGAATTCCCTCCAAATGCAACCCAAGAAAGTTTAGGTAATTCGAATAACCATTTAGGTATAGATTTTAATTTGTTCGCCGAGATTCTTAGAAGTTCTAAGTTGACACAGTTTGTCATTTCAATAGGTAATTCTTCAATCAAGTTGCCTGCTAATGGAAGTTTTTGAAGCAATAAACAATCTCCAATACTTTTAGGTATTTTTTTTATTTTATTATCCGTTAAAATCAACCACTTTAACATCGGAGGAAATGCATTTTCTGGAACGGTATGAATCTGGTTGGCTTTAAAACCAATCATACTCAAAACAGGCAGCTTGGCTAGAATAATAGGAAACTCGGAAAAATTGTTTTTTTGAAAAAATAGTACTTTTAAATTTTTAAGCTGCGAGAAACTGTTAGGTAATTCAGTTAATAGATTGTCTGATAAATCTAAGTATTCTAAAGTATCCGCAAGAGATAATATTTCTTCAGGAAATTTATTTAAACCACAAGCTAATTTTAATGATTTGCAACCAATTAGTTGCCCCGATTTTAATTCTTCTAAAGAGTGTTTCATGTTGCACACAAAATTAAACTATTATTGAATTTAAGCAATAAGTAAAGTCAATAATAAATAGACATTCTACAAGAATATTTAAAAAGGTGCTACAAAATGTACCACCTTTTTAAATATTCTTTATAATAAAAATGACTAAACCAGAAAAACCAAGAACTATTTTTTACCAGCGTATAATTACCGAACCCCAAGTAAATCCACTACCAAAAGCAGCTAAAACAACTAAATCATTGTCTTTTATTTTACCTTGCTCCCAAGCCTCAGTTAAGGCAATAATCACAGAAGCAGCAGTTGTGTTTCCGTATTTCATAATATTATTATGCACCTTATCATCTGTTAATCTAAATTTCTTTTGAATGAATTGTGCAATACGAAGATTCGCTTGATGAGGAATTAACATATCTATATCTTCTTTCTCTAAATTGTTCGCAGCTAAACCTTCTACAATTGCTTCAGAAAAACGTGTAACGGCATGTTTAAAAACAAACGGACCATTCATATAAGGAAAATAAGAAATATCATCGGGATCATTATTTTCTAAAATTTCTGGGACCCATCTTTGTGTTGAAGGACCTTCTAATACGAGCTCTTTTGCATGTTTTCCTTCAGAATGTAAATGAGAAGATAAAATGCCTTTTCCCTTTTCTTTTTCTTCACACCTTGATAAAACTGCAGCTCCTGCTCCATCACCAAAAATAACAGTAACACCTCTACCTCTTGTCGATTTTTCTAAACCTCCAGAATGATTTTCTGAACCAATTACCAAAATATTTTTATACATTCCTGTTTTTATAAACTGGTCTGCAACAGACAAGGCATAAATAAAACCAGAACATTGATTACGCACATCTAAAGCTCCTATTGTGGGCATATCTAACATATCTTGCACTTGCACACCACCACCAGGAAAATACATATCTGGACTTAAAGTTGCAAACACAATAAAATCGATATCATCTTTCGTTAGACCAGCTCTTTCAATGGCTATTCTAGATGCTTTTGCACCCATAACCGCTGTAGTATCTCCCGATTTAGGGTCAATCCAACGTCTTTCTTTAATTCCCGTTCTTTCTTGAATCCATTCGTCTGAAGTTTCCATAAATTCCTTTAAATCGTTATTGGTAACAACATTCTCTGGAACATAATAGCCAAGACCGGTTATTTTAGAATTGTACATATATTACTATTTTTAGTTATTTGTTTGTTTACAATAAGCTAAAATAGGTAATAAATTTAGATGTTTACAAAATGACAAATTATCACAAAAACTAATTAAATTAATAATAAAAATAAAATAGGAATATTAAGAGATATTTAATTCTTTATTCGGAATTTTAGACATTGCGTATTCCGTAACTGCCGTAATGGTTAAAGAGGGATTCACTCCCGGATTTGCAGAGATCATAGAGCCATCACAAACCATCATATTTTTATATCCAAAAACATTACAATATTTATCTATTACACCTGATTTAATGTCACACCCCATAACAGAACCCCCTAAGATATGAGCTGTAGTTGTTGTTCCTAATAGAACATCTGTAAAACTTGAATAAGGAATTCCTTTTATTTTTTCTCCAACTTTTTTTCCAAAAGTAATTGCCTCAGGAATAAATGCATTTGGTTTTTCTCCGTTTTTAGCGACTGTTCTCATTTTCGTAAATCTTCCTCTTTTTATTTGCAAGGTGCTATCTATAGTTTGCATAAACAAAAGAACTGCTGTTTTCTCTGCGTATTTTCTAGTAAAAAAGGTTTTTAAAATATAAAAAGGTTTGATCATTAAGACCCCTAAAACCCCTAAAACTCTAAATATCCCGTATTTTCCTTTCACAGTGGGCAATGTCATCAATTTAAAAAAACTAGATCCTTTTGCATACCTAACAGGTTCTATATGTGTATTCCTATCTGTATGCAAGATAGAACCAATTGAAATTCCCTTAGAGTAGTCTTTATCCTCATCCTTTGCAGATGTAATAGATAACAAAGATTCATTATTAGTTCTAATATCTTTTCCAACAAAGTTTGATAAATTTGGTAAAGACGTTTCTTTTAACTTTAACAATAAAGGAATCGTACCCATAACTCCCCCTGAAAAAATGACACCTTTCGTTCTTACAATTTCTTTCTTTTTTCTACCAATACTAGATTTATAAGATACTTGATACCCTTTTGAAGGATCACTTCCATCCATAGCTTCAACATTAAAAACTTCTTTTTCTGCAATTATTTTAACGCCTAATTGTTGTGCTAAATACAAGTAATTTTTATCTAATGTGTTTTTTGCATTATACCTGCAACCTGTCATACAAGCGCCGCAGTGAATGCATCCTTTTCTATCGGGACCTTTGCCATTAAAATATGGATCCTTAACTGTTTTGCCTGGTTCGCCAAAAAAAACCGCCACTTTTGCAGCTTCAAAATCATTTTCTTTCCCCAAGTCTTTTGCAATCTCTTTGATAAGTATGTCAGCGTCATGCAATTTGGGATTTACCTCAGCCCCTAACATTTTATAAGCTGTTTTATAGAAAGGATTTAATATGTCTTGCCAAGAATTTAAACTTGCCCAACTACCTGTTTTAAAAAAATCATCTTTAGGAATTGGTAATGTATTTGCATACGTTAAAGAACCTCCTCCTACTCCGACGCCTGAGAGCACAGTAACATGGTTTAAAAATGTCATCTTAAAAATACCATGGAAACCAAATTTAGGAAACCACATCCATTTTTTTAGATTCCAATTTGTTTTTGGAAAATCTTTTTCTCCAAACCATTTTCCTTTTTCAATGACTAAAATTTTATACCCTTTTTCAGATAAACGCAGAGCACTCACAGAACCTCCAAAACCGCTTCCTACAATTACATAATCATACTCCAAATCTATCATAAAACTAAATTGCTAGATTATAAAAATAGTTAAAAAATAATTGTGCAAATAATTTGTGCCATCTTGTCATAATAAAATGTTTGGTATTTTTTTTGACTATGGATGTATCATAATAATAAAGTCAAATAAAATATACATACAATGGCAAAAGGAAATATCAATGTATCAGTAGAAAATATTTTTCCACTGATTAAAAAATTTTTATATTCTGATCACGAAATCTTTTTACGTGAACTTATTTCTAACGGAACAGATGCAACAACCAAACTAAAACACCTTATTTCTATTGGTGAAGCAAAAACAGAGTTGGGAGATGCTAAAATTGAAATTAGTATTGATGAAGCGGCTAAAACTTTAACTATCAAAGATAAAGGCTTAGGTATGACTGCAGATGAAGTTGAAAAATACATCAACCAAATTGCATTTTCTGGTGCTGAAGAATTTTTAGAAAAATATAAAGACGATAAAAACGAAACTGGAGTAATTGGTCATTTCGGTCTTGGTTTTTACTCTGCTTTTATGGTTGCTGATCAAGTAGATATCTTTACAAAATCTTTTAAAGATGCACCTGCTGCACATTGGAATTGTGATGGTTCTCCTGAATATACTTTAGTTGAGCACGACAAATCTGACAGAGGAACAGAAATCGTTTTACATATTGCAGAAGATTCTTTAGAATTTTTAAAAGAAGATAAAATTAAAGGTTTATTGAGTAAATACAATCGTTTTAACCAAGTGCCAATTAAATTTGGAACGAAGAAAGTTAACGATCCTGATTTTACTCCGCAAACAACTACGGATAAAGAAGGAAAAGAAACGACAGAACCTCATAAACAAATTGAGGTTGATAATGTCATCAATAATACAACCCCTGCTTGGACTAAAGCGCCTGCAGATTTAAATGATGAGGATTATAATAATTTTTATAGAGAATTGTATCCAACACAATTTGAAGAATCATTGTTTCACATTCATTTAAATGTTGATTATCCTTTTAATTTAACTGGAATTTTATTCTTTCCAAAGTTATCTCAAAGCATGGATATGCAAAAAGATAAGATACAATTGTATCAAAATCAAGTGTATGTAACTGACAATGTAGAAGGAATTGTACCAGACTTTTTACAAATGTTAAAAGGTGTAATTGATTCTCCAGACATTCCTTTAAATGTTTCTCGTTCTTATTTGCAAGCTGATGGAGCAGTAAAGAAAATAGCTGGTTACATCACGAAAAAAGTAGGTGATAAATTAGTTTCTTTATTCAAAAAAGACAGGGCAGATTTCGAGCAGAAATGGAACGATATTAAAGTAATTATTGAATACGGAATGTTGTCTGAAGATAAATTCTTTGATAAAGCTAAGAAGTTTGCTTTATATCCAACAGTATCAAATTCTTATTTTACGTTTGATGAATTGATTGAAAAAACAAAAGATACTCAAACTGATAAAGAAGGAAATCATGTTATTTTATATACTTCTAACAAAGAGGCACAACACAGTTATATTGAAGATGCAACAGCAAAAGGATATGAAGTTGTTGTCTTAGATTCTCCTATTATTTCTCACCTAATGCAGAAATTAGAAGGTTCTGGAGAGAAAGTGAAGTTTACAAGAGTAGATTCTGATTTTATTGATAATTTAATAAAGAAAGATGATGCCGTAATTTCTAAATTATCTGATGATGAAAAAGAAACTTTAAAGCCGATTATTGAAGCTGCTGTTCCAAAAGAAACGTATACAGTTCAATTAGAGGCGATGGATTCTGCTGCATCTCCTTTTTTAATTACAGTTCCAGAATTTATGCGTAGAATGAAAGAAATGCAAGCTTCTGGTGGTGGCGGAATGATGGGAATGGGTAATTTCCCAGATATGTACAATTTAGTAGTAAATACGAATAGTCCATTAGTTTCTGACATCTTAAATAATAAAGACGAAGCAGCTCAGAAACATTTAATTTCTCAGGCTTTTGATTTAGCAAAACTATCTCAAAACTTATTACATGGTGAGGAGCTAACAAACTTTATTAAAAGAAGTTACGAGCTAATTAAATAACAACTTAGTTGCCTTAAATATTCAAGCCTCTTTGTGAAAACAAGGAGGCTTTTTTGATTGAATTCACAAAAAAAACAATTAAATTTGTTTAACGTATTATATGAAAAATTAAACGTTTTAACAATAATTATATGCAAGCAGTAAACACTATAAATAAGGTAGAATACATAGAAAATGAGATTTCTGAATTAAGAACTCAATTGCAGAATCATAAACTGTATGAAAATTTAAAAACGTTAGGTGACGTTAAAATTTTTATGGAGAATCATATATTTTCTGTTTGGGATTTTATGTCTCTCTTAAAAAGTCTTCAAATACACCTTACGAATGTTCAAACACCATGGACACCCTCAAAAAACGCAAAACTATCCAGATTTATAAATGAAATCGTTCATGGAGAAGAAAGTGATCTTAATGAAATAGGAGATCCAAAAAGTCACTTTGAAATGTATTTGGATGCTATGTCGCAGGTAAGTGCAAATACAAATGAAATTAATGACTTTATAAAACTTATAGTCGCAGGAAATTCAGTTGAAAACTCATTAAATGAAATTAATATAAACAAAAAAGTAGCTGATTTTGTAAAATATACATTTTCAATTATCGAAACAAACAAACCGCACCTTGTTGCTTCTGCATTTACATTTGGACGAGAAGACATTATTCCTGATATGTTTATAGAAATTCTCAAAAATTCGGATTCGGAAAACAAATTTTACAACAAACTCACCTATTATCTAGAGCGTCATATAGAACTTGACGGAGATGAACACGGACCTCTTTCACTTGAAATGATTTCTGAACTATGTGGAAATGATAACCAAAAATGGAATGAAGTATTGGCAGTTGCAAAAGAATCTTTAAATAAAAGGATTTTACTTTGGGATGCAATCAATGATTTAATTGAAAAGAAAAAGTAATACATAAAAGCTATTTATTTTACCTAAAAAATATAGTTTCTTCCTTATTAGCTAATTATATTCTTTAGCAATTAATACGGTATACCCCAAAAAATAGCTGTTTTTAAAAATAGTAAAGAGAAATCATGGATTTTCATTAATTTCAGAAGGCTGATATAGAGCGCTTCCGACATGAATTTGGGAATCTATTTTAGATTCGCAATAAAACGTAATAGAGATTTAGATGCTGATGGTAAAAATCAAAAGCTAAAAACCAAAGGTTCAAGTTTATAAATTATCAAAAATATTATCTAATAAAACGGAAAAAGTAAAAAGAGAATAGAAGATACATTAATAATAAAGTCTTATTTTTAAATACGTATTTCATCAAAAACCATAGTTGCTTTTAAACTACCTTTGCATTAAAAATATTCAATGCAGTTTTCTGAATTTCCTTTCCATAAATCTATCTTAAAAGCAGTTGCTGAAGAAAGATATCATACACCAACGTTAGTACAAGAGAAAGCAATTCCTTTAGTTCTAGCAAAAAAGAACGTAGTTGTTTCTGCACAAACGGGTACAGGGAAAACAGCTGCTTTTGCGTTGCCAATTATTCAAATGTTGTTTGATAAACAAGGTTTAAAAGATGAAGAAGGTAAAGAGATAAAATCATTGATTGTTACTCCTACTCGTGAGTTAGCAATACAAATTTTAGAAAACTTTAAAACCTATAGCAAATACACAAATTTAACAACCGCAGCGGTTTTTGGTGGTGTTTCTCTAGAACCTCAAAAAGAGATTTTAGCACATGGTGTAGATATTTTAATTGCCACTCCTGGAAGGTTAATTGACCTTTATTTACAAGGTTTTATAGATTTAAGTGCTATTGAAATATTTGTATTAGATGAAGCTGATTTAATGTTGGATATGGGTTTTATAAACGACGTAAAAAAAATAGAACGTTTATGTCCTAAGAAAAAACAAACCTT
>Ga0115005_10000224_pt1 | contig 42740 bp, 44 predicted proteins | sample ArcOceMetagenome_FD_87163 | JGI IMG/M metagenome (GOLD analysis project Ga0115005, IMG submission 87163) | Marine eukaryotic phytoplankton communities from Arctic Ocean - Arctic Ocean - Greenland ARC118M Metagenome | ecosystem: Environmental > Aquatic > Marine > Oceanic | place: Arctic Ocean... | reverse complement strand
TACCATCCCGAACAGAGAAGTTAAGCCCATTAGCGCCGATGGTACTACATTTGTGGAAGAGTAGGTCACCGCCTTTTTTGAGAATCCCTAACATTTATTTGTTAGGGATTTTTTGTTTTATAAACCTTAGAGTACAATGACTTTCTAATAGTAAATATTTTAATGCTTATTTCCAATAGTTGTTTGCTTCAGCTATTGTTTTAAAGTTAATGGCTACAACCTGAGATGTAGCGATTAGGCTGTTAGCATCTTCCGAATATATGGGTCTAAGTTTTTTTAGAACTTCTATATTTGGTTGGGCCGCTTTAACCGCTTTTCTTGACAATTTTATTGCTAGTTCAAAACCTTCTTGGGGGTTATCAGTTCGTAGACTTGGTAGCCATAATTCTTGGTTTCCTTTTAATTTTTGTGTCCGGTTATCATTTTTACAAGAACATAAGCTCACCACAATCAACATTATTATTAATATATTTTTCATGTTTTATTTTTTTCAATTGATTCATTAATTATTTGTTTTATCTCTTCTTCGTCAACATGACCAAACCATTCTTTTAATATTTCTAATTCAGAATTAAATAGTATAAAACTTGGAGTTCCTCTTAATTGATTTAAGGTAAAGCTTAGGGCTATTTTATCTAACGATTTAAGATAGTTCTCAACTTTTGATGCCATTGATTTCTTTTCAAATTCTGGCCATATATTATAATTTGGATTTAATTTACATATTGTATTTATAGCCTTTTTATAATCAAGTTCATTTTTATCTATTATAGTATCCATTGCAATCGGGAAATCTAAAGCATATGGAAGTTTATCAATTCCCTGATTATTCATATAAGTTCTAGTCTCACCAATAAGAGTGCCTTGGTTCACTAAATTTTCTGTATTAACTAATGTGTTTTTGTCATAATCTTCGAAGGCTGTTGATAGTGCCAAAAACGACACCCCTTTTGTTTTATATGCATTATAGATTTTATTATATAAGGGCAATGCATATGTAAAGCATCCAGGACAGTTAACTTGAAATACCAGAACTAAGTTCAACTTATTTATTTTAAATTCACCTTGTATTTCTTTATTATAGCTTAAATCTATTTTATTCATTAATTACAATTTTCTAATTCAATAATTGAATACCCTTTTTTTGTTATTTCGTCTTGAATGTTTTGAGGTGCTATTTCAATATGGCAAAACTTACATTCATTTGTTGATAATTCTAAATTCTTTAGTCCTTTACTTTCTAAATACTTTTTGCCGTATTTATATACTTCTTTAATGGTTATATGTTCTTCAACTAGAATGTCGAAATGCATTTGGAGTTCGTCTTTTGGGACGTAAGTGTCATAAACAGATACTTTCATAGATAGTTTTTTTTTATATTATTAGATACTTTCTTTTTGGTGTTTTTTAACCATATTTATCAGTGTTATTTCATCTAATGGTTTCGCTAAGTAATCATTGAATTCTGCATAAAACATTTTTTCTTTATCCTCTTGCATTACATATGCAGTTAAAGCTATTATTGGTAGGTTTTTATTCTTTTTTCTAATCTCCATAGTTGCCTCTATTCCATTCATAATTGGCATTTTTATATCCATTAATACCAAACTTATCGTTTTATTTTCTTCAATCATATTGACAGCTTCTTTACCATTCTTTGCATGCAATATCTTAAATGGGTATCTTTCAAATAGGGCTTCTAGATACAAGAAGTTTATTATTTCATCTTCTGCTACTAATATTACTTCTTCTCTATCCACCTTTATTTTGATTGTTTTGTTATCTACATAACTCATCCTTCTATTTGCTTTTTGATATGGAATTGTAAAATAAAATGTAGCTCCATTTCCTTCTCCAGATTTCACCCATACTTTTCCTTTCATTAGCTCTGTTAATTCTTTTACAATTGATAATCCTAGACCTGCACTTGTGCTTGTTCCGGAGTATTTGTTTTCTATTTGCTTGAATCTATCGAATATTGATTTTTGATTTTTCTTTTCTATTCCACCTCCCTTATCCTTCACATAAAATATAAGAGTCTCACCATCTTTTTTATAGCTAACTAATATGTTGCCATTTGGTGCATATTTTACAGCGTTTTCTATTAGGTTTGAAAGTATTTGCTCCAACCGAGTTTGATCTGTTATAATAAAACTGTTATCATCTCTTAATCCTTTCTTTAAAATAATTCTTTGCTTCTCCTCTTTGTTGTTAAGGTTAAACTGCTCCTGCAGTTTTGTTAATAATTCATTTAGATTACATATTTCGTATGATAATCTAAGGTGATCCGTGTCCATTTTTGATAGATCAACGATGTCACTTATAATTCTTAATAGTCTTTTCCCCGCTGATTCTATGAAGTTTAAATATTTTTGCTTTTTTTCATTAGATAAGTTATTTCTTTTGAGCATGTTTGAAAACCCAAGTATAGCGTTCATTGGAGTCCTGATTTCGTGGGACATATTTGAAATAAATGCAGTTTTTAATCGATCACTTTCTTCTGCTATTTCTTTAGCAAGGGTATTTTGTTCTGCGTTTATGTATTTAGTAATGTCTTGTAACGTTCCCATCCAACTAATAATATCTCCTTTTTTGTTTTTTACGCAATGTGCTCTCCACACTACAGAAATGATTGACATGTCTTTTTTAACAACTTTGTTAATATGGTTGTAAGACATTTTTAATGATTTTATATTATCTAAGTTTTCTATGTACTTATATTTGTCATCCTCGTGTACATGACTCAATGCTAATTCATAAGATGGTGTTACTGAATTTGGCTTGTAACCCAGTATGTTATACATCATGTCTGACCATTCTACTTTACTTGATCCTTTGTTCCATTCCCAAGTGCCAATCTTTGCGATTGTTTGTATCTCAGATAATTTTTTTTTAATTTTTTTATTTGATTCCTCTCATCTCTCATACGTCCTATGAATAACATTCTTCTGTTAAGTTGAATTTGTTTAGTCTTTTCTAGCTGTCATTTCTACCACGACTACATTTAATTCTCTTAAATACGATTTGATATTTGTTTCAAATTTTCATATACTATATTAGAACCTGTTATTTCAAATTCTAAATAGCGGTACACTAAGGCATAGACCGATTAGGTCTATCGATATATGCAACAGAATAAAACACTTAACTTATTGGTTGTGAAGAATTAGATTTGGGACCTAAAACTTAATCAAATGTACTAAAAATTTATTTACCTCCAAATAGACTTGCCATAATCGTTTTAATTCCTTTAAATCCAAAGTAAATTGCTAAGCTACAGGCAAGAATGCCGCAAACAATTAATGGAATATAAAGCGGTTTGTTTGGGTTTGAGAATCCTGCATGCAATATAAAGGGCCCTAAAAACATTAAAAAGAGCGTAAGTCCCATTGTTTTGAGTCCGTCTACTAGTAGCTTTTTATTTGTTTTAGGAGTTGGCATTTGAATAGTTATCAAGTGTATTTCGTACGTTTTTATGTTCTTTTAATAGAGCCTCGGCCTTGGACTTAGAAACATTCAATTGATCCATTAGCATAGAAACCCCACGAGCTACAAGTTTATTATTACTAAGCTGCATATCCACCATTTTATTGCCTTTAACGCGCCCCAATTTGATCATTATAGTAGTGGTTATCATATTTAAAACTAGTTTTTGAGCTGTACCAGCTTTCATTCTTGAGCTCCCAGTTACTACTTCGGGCCCTACTACAACTTCAATTGGGTAATCAGACGTTTTTGCAAGTGGGCTGCCAATATTACAAGTAATGCAACCTGTTATAATAGATTTTTTTGTACAAGCTTTAAGCGCTGCTACAACATATGGTGTTGTGCCTGAAGCTGCAATTCCAATCACCACATCTTTGTCACTTACATCATACGCTTTTAAGTCTTCCCAGCCTTGGTTTTTATCATCCTCCGCAAACTCTACGGCTTTCCTTATAGCGACATCTCCACCTGCTATAATTCCAACTACTAAATCGTGTGGCACGCCAAAAGTTGGTGGGCACTCTGAAGCATCTAAGATCCCTAGTCTGCCACTGGTTCCTGCCCCTAGATAAAACAAGCGTCCATCATCTTGCATGCGATCTACAATTTTCTTTACCAGCGCTTCAATTTGTGGTAGTGCTTTTTTCACAGCCAATGCAACACTTTGGTCTTCTTTGTTTACGATTTTTAATAGGTCTAGAACCGATCTTGTTTCTAGGTGATCATAGTGAGAGTCTTGTTCGGTAGTTTTTAAGAAAGTCATATGCTAAAGTATGATTTTTGAAACACTTTTATGCTATTCTAAGATTAGACTGGAGGAATAAGTTTCAGAGAGTCTAAAATATCCCATTGGATAATGATCGGGATTTGTCAAATTAGTCATATTTCCTCGTATAGTTGTTGGGGTTGTTTCAAAAGGATTCCCGCCTTCTTCTGTTTGATTAATTAGTATAGTCATGAAGTTAAAATGCCTTTCGTCAATTCCCATTATTTCTATGTTTACTTCATCTCCAGCGACTAATTCATCATAGAAGTATGAAAACGCAAACACATTCCCTTGATAAAACTCATCTTTTGTAGCTAAGTATAAATTATACCCTAAATCAAATAAATAAAAATCATCCCGTTCACCATTATCGGTAAATGAGATGATAACTTCTTTTTCATCACCTCCAAATAAGGTGTTATTTCCTTGCTCTATATTATCTAAGGGAGCCGAATGCATGAGTTGTTCTACTGTAGATTCATAGATTTCACCCTCATACGTAATTCTAAGTTTATAATTAGTGTCAAAGCTAGGGGTATATAGCATTGTGTAGGCCATTTCAGTTATGGGGTCATATTCAAATGTATAAATTAGGTTGTTAGTTAGGTCCATCAACTCGACAATAGCCTCTGTGATTACTTGATTTTCCTCTTGATAAAAAGACCCTGTTAAACTGAGTTTAATGACTTGATTTACAGCTTCATTTGGAGTCATTTTAAGAGAAGCGTCAATAACTAATCTAGGCGTGTCGTTAGGTAAGTCAAGTTCAATAACCTCTTCACAGCTACTATAAAGGATTCCGATACATATTAAAATAAAAGTCTTTTTCATGGCTCTAGAATTTAAAGTTATATGAAACCGCCGCAATGGCCCCAAATAATGATAATTTTACCGCTTCATTTTGTCCCGTATTTTGGTTTTCTCTAAAATTTAATGATTGCGTGTTTTTACGATTATAAAGATTGTAAATACTAAACACCCATTCACCCTTCCACCGTTTGTTCTTTTTTCTTTTGGGTGTATATGTTCCTGAAAGATCAAATCGGTGGTAGGCGTCTAATCGGCTAGCATTTCGCGCTTCAAATGTAGATACAACTAAGTTGTTATATTCGTATTGTCCATTTGGATAGGTTGTGGGTTGGCCTGTTTGGTATATAAAATTGGCATTTAGTTTCCATTTTTTAGACAGATCATAACTTGAAGTAATGGACACATCATGTGTTTTATCATATGGGGTGTTATACCATTTTCCGTTATTAATTCCTGGACCTGAAGTGTTTAGTCCATTAGTTTGTTGCTCAGACTTTGAGAGGGTATATGCAAACCACCCCTTAAAACGTCCGGTGTTTTTTCTAAATAACAATTCAAAACCATACGCTCTAGATTGTCCATTAAGAAGTACTTGTTCTATGGCTTTATTAGCGATTAAATTAGCGCCATCTATGTAGTCAATTCTGTTTTTAGTTATTTTATAAAAACTTTCAATTTCTAGATCGTACGAGTTGTACCTTTTAAAATATCCAATGGCTACTTGGTCTAAAATTTGAGGTTGTATGTATTTCCCGCTAGGAGTCCAAACATCTAAAGGAGTTGGTGAACTCGTGTTAGACAGTAAGTGTAGGTATTGGGTCATACGGTTATAACTGGTTTTTAATGATGTATTGTCATCCAATTTGTAGGACACTGCCAGCCTTGGTTCCAAATTCAAAAAAGATGTAATCACTTTTCCTTGGTTGTTGGTTTCTGAGCCAATAGGGTTTATTGCTTCGTAAAGCTGCAAATCAGAGTTATAGCCAACGGCTTGGTTGTTTTCATAAATATTAAGTTCTTTTTGTCCAAGGCGTAAAAACGAACTTAATCGCGCTCCGTAACTTACTGAAACACGTTCTGATAATTGTTGATTAATATCTAAGTATATAGCATTTTCAAATGCGAATTTATTAGTGAGTTCTTCTCTGTTAATTCCGGATTGAGGACCATTTGGACTGATAACTCCGGGATTGAATCGGTAATACGTACTATGCAGGCCATACTCAAGTTTAAAGCGGTCATTAATGTATTGTTTAAAATCGTATTTGATATTCATGTTTTGAATTCCAGAATTCCATTCAAATCCAACGAAATTTAAATTTAATCCGTAGTAATAGTCAGAATAAATGAGGGATAGGTTGGAGAAAAGTTGATCGTTGAACAAGTGATTCCATCGGAAGTTAATGACGGTATTGCCATAAGTGTTTTCAAAACTATTAGATACGTTAAAAACATCCCTCCCAAAGTAACCCGACAAGTAAATACTGTTTTTTTGATTTAGTTTATAACTAAATTTAGTATTTAAATCATAAAAATATGCAATGTTGTCAACATCAAATAATGGCAAAAACAAATGAGCATAGGTAGCACGACCTCCTAACAAAAAGGAGCCAACTCCTTTTTTTAGAGGCCCTTCAAGTAGTAATCGACTTGCTACCAAGCCAATTCCGCCATTGGCTTTAAACTCATTTTTATTTCCTTCTTTTTGGTAAATATCTAAAACAGAGGCAACACGCCCTCCGTATTTTGCAGGAACCCCTCCTTTATATAGCTTTAAGCTTTTAATGGCATCAGGATTAAACACAGAAAATAATCCAAATAAATGAGAGGAGTTAAATATTGTTGCTTCATCTAATAAAATTAAGTTTTGGTCTGCTGCACCGCCTCGAACGTTAAATCCCGCAGCACCTTCGCCGCCACTAGATACTCCTGGTAAAAGCGTGATTGCTTTAATCACATCAGCCTCTCCAAATACAACAGGTATTTGTTTAATACTTGAAGCTGACAACGAGTTGACACTCATTTGAGGCGTTTTGATATTTAATGATTCAATATTACTTTCAATTATAACTTCGTCCAAATTTTCAATTGCTTCTGTTAGGGTGAAGTCTATCGAGATGTTTTGATCAAGAGTAATGGCTTGTTTTAAGGTTGAATAGCCTATGTTGCTAATAGTGACTTCATAAACTCCCTTAGACAATGTAATTGAATAAAACCCGTACTCGTTGGATATGGTTCCAGTATTTAAATCTGCGATTATAATAGTGGCTCCAATAAGGGTTTCTTTTCCTTGCTCTTCAAAAACAGTCCCACTTAAAGTGAAATTATCTTGGGAGTATCCAAAAAGACTAAAGCCTAGTAACAGAGAAAATAGTAAGCGTTTCATTTTATTAAATTAGCTTGCAAAAATAAATAAAAAAGCACCTTAGTAAGGTGCTTTTAACAAAAAATTAGACTGTATTCTAATAACCTATAATATTGTTTAGCGTTGCACTAGGTCGCATCGCCTTATTTGTTTTGTCGACATTAGGAAGGTAATAACCTCCAGTACTTACTGATTGCCCCTGAACACTAATTAATTCCTCAATTATTATAGCTTGGTTTTCTAAAAGAGCTTCAGCAATAATTTTAAATTCTGCTTTTAGTTCGGAGTCAGTGTCTTGATTAGCAATAGCTTCTGCCCAGTAAAGTGCAAGGTAAAAATGACTTCCTCTATTGTCAAGTTCGTTAACACGCCTTGATGGTGATTTTTTCTCATCCAATAACCTTTCAGTGGCAATGTCTAATGCGTCCCCTATTACAGCTGCTTTGGTATTGTTGTTTACTTGACTAAAATGTTCTAGCGAGACAGCTAACGCTAAAAACTCTCCTAAAGAATCCCAACGCAAGTGGTTTTCACTAATAAATTGCTCTACATGCTTTGGAGCAGAGCCTCCAGCTCCAGTCTCAAATAACCCACCTCCGTTCATTAATGGTACAATTGAAAGCATTTTAGCGCTGGTTCCAACTTCAAGAATAGGGAATAAATCAGTTAAGTAATCTCTTAACACATTTCCAGATACTGAGATAGTATCCTCTCCTTTTTTAAGCCTAGATAGAGTAAAATGTGTAGCTTCAATAGGCGACATTATATGAAGTTCTAATCCATTTGTATCGTGGTCTTTTAAGTATGTCTTTACTTTTTCAATAAGTTCGGCATCATGTGCTCTTTCAACATCTAACCAGAAAACGGTGGGTAAGTTTGATGCTTTCGCTCTATTAACGGCAAGTTTGACCCAGTCTTGAATTGGGGCATCTTTTACCTGGCACATACGCCAAATATCTCCAGTTTCAACAGCATGTGAAGTCAAAACAATTCCTTTACTATCTACCACGTCTACGCGACCGTTTGACTCCATTTCAAAGGTCTTGTCATGCGATCCGTATTCTTCCGCCTTTTGTGCCATTAAGCCTACATTAGGGACAGTTCCCATTGTGGTTGGGTCAAAGGCTCCGTTTTCTTTACAGAAATCAATTGTTGCTGTATAAATACCTGCATAACTGCTGTCAGGAATTAAGGCCTTAGTATCTTGTGCGTTTCCTTTGGCATTCCACATTTGTCCTGAAGTTCTAATCATCGCAGGCATTGAGGCATCTATAATGACATGACTAGGAACGTGTAAGTTGGTAATCCCTTTATCAGAATTAACCATTGCTAAATCAGGTCCATTTGTAATAGCGGCTTCAAAATCAGCTTCGATTTCTTGTCGTTTATCAGCTTCAAGTTTTGCTACTTTTTCTAAAATATTTCCGTAACCATTATTAGCATCTACTCCAATTTCATTAAATACAGTCTCGTGCTTTTTAAATACATCCGCAAAAAAGATTTTAACTGCGTGACCAAAAATAATAGGATCACTAACCTTCATCATAGTCGCTTTCATATGGAGCGATAGCAAAACGCCCTGTTCTTTAGCATCTTTTATTTCGCTGACCAAGAAGTTTTTTAGCGATCGAAGATTCATGACTGTAGCATCAATGATTTCGCCTTCTAGAATAGATATATTTGATTTTAATACGGTTTTAAGGTTGTTGGTATCTGTATGAATGATATGAACCTCAGTGGCATTTGAAACAGTGACAGATTTTTCATTGTGCGCAAAATCACCTTCAGACATTGTGGCTACATGTGTTTTTGAATCTGATGCCCAGGCGCCCATACTGTGTGGGTTTTTCTTGGCATAATTTTTCACTGCCTTTGGTGCTCGACGGTCTGAATTCCCTTCTCTTAGTACTGGGTTAACAGCACTTCCCTTAATTTTGTCGTATCTCGATTTTATAGACTTATGTTCTTCACTTTTAGCAGTGTCTGGGTAGTTTGGAATAGCAAATCCAAGAGACTGTAGTTCTGTAATAGCAGCTTTTAGTTGCGGCATGGACGCACTAATATTTGGGAGCTTAATAATGTTTGCTTCTGGTTTTGTTACTAGTTTTCCTAGTTCAGCCAAGGCATCTTCCACTTTTTGATCGTCATTTAAAAACTCTGGAAAAGTTGAAAGTATTCGAGAAGCCAAAGAAATATCTTTGGTGTCAATGGTCACTTTAGAGCTTTTAAGAAACGATTTAACTATTGGTAAAAATGAACGCGTTGCTAGTGCTGGCGCTTCGTCGGTAATTGTGTAAATTATGTTTGCCATGATGGGCTATATAAAGTTTAGTTTTTCTTCAATTATAATAGGTGGTTGTCTCCAAAATTAAAGCGTGTAAATATATGAAATTGTAATGATTTTATCAGGTAATTTATTTCTTAAAATAATCAATAATTCCAATGGGATCATGCTTAAAACTTATTCAGTTGAGTTACTTAGAATTTTGTCAAAAAAAAAGCTCTAAATGAATAGAGCTTTTTTGAATTTAAAATCGAATTAACGTCTTCTTTCTTTAATTCTGGCTTTTTTACCAGTAAGTTCTCTAAAGTAAAAGATACGAGCTCTTCTTACTTTACCACGTTTGTTGACTTCAATTTTTTGTAAGGCTGGTAAATTTACTGGAAAAATACGTTCAACACCAATAGTGCCAGACATTTTTCTGATTGTAAATGTTTCAGAACTTCCTGAGCCTCTTCTTTGAAGAACCACTCCACGATAGAACTGTGTACGTACTTTTTCGCCTTCTCTAATTTCGTAATAAACAGTGATGGTATCACCAGCTGCAAATTCTGGAAAGTCTTTTTTTGCTACAAATTCCTCTTGAACAAATTTAATTAAGGATTCCATGTTATTTTATTTATGTGTTTTTTCGAAACAACATCCACGATTATCGCCAGAGGTTAACTCGAAATTGGATGCAAATATAAGTAAAAAGTGAAAACAAGAAACTTTATTGCGCTAAAAGTTTTGTTTAACACTAAATATTAGTCGTTTAATAAGTCAGGTCTTCTGTTTTTTGTGTGTTCAAGAGCTTTTTCTTCACGCCATTTCTCAATTTTTGGAAAGTTGCCACTTACTAAAACCTCAGGAACCGACCACCCCTTGTAGTCTCTTGGTCTTGTGTATATGGGAGGTGCTAATAATCCATCTTGAAACGAGTCTGTCAAAGCTGACGTTTCGTTTCCTAAAACACCAGGTATGAGTCGTATGACTGCATCACACAGCACAGCTGCTCCTAGTTCTCCACCAGATAGCACGTAATCACCAATCGAAATTTCTTTGGTAATAAACTGATCTCGTACGCGTTGATCCACTCCTTTATAGTGTCCGCAGAGTATAATTAAATTACCCTTCATTGAGAGTTGGTTAGCGATACTTTGATTTAGTGTTTGACCATCGGGGCTCATGTAAATAACGTCGTCATAGTCCCGCTCTTCTTTTAGTTTAGAGATGCATTTGTCTATAGGTTCTATCATCATAACCATCCCTGCACCCCCACCAAATTGTGTGTCGTCAATTGATTTATAATTATCAGAAGTGTAGTCACGCAAATTATGAAAGTGTATGCTTACAAGACCAGCTTCTATTGCGCGTTTCAGTATCGAAGCCTCAAAAGGGCTTTTAATTAGTTCCGGTAGTACAGTGATAATATCTATGCGCATCTTCTAAGTTTGATATGCAAATATAATAAATTGTAAACGTTAATAATAGGTGAAACGCCTTACTTTGGCTATGTATTTAGCTAATCTAATTACTTGATGGCTATAGCCAAATTCATTATCATACCATATATAAAGAATAACGTTTTTCCCATCTGTTCTTACAATTGTTGCTTTACTGTCATATATTGCAGGTGCCGTACAGCCCACAATATCACTTGATACCAGTTCATCGCTTAACTCATATTTTATTTGCTCGACCAAATTACCTGATAGTGCAGCTTGTTTTATAAGATCATTTATTTTTTTTAGTGTTGTGGGTTTTTTAATTTCTAAGTTTAAAATGGCGAGACTTCCATTGGGAACAGGAACTCTTATTGCGTTTGAAGTTAGTTTGTCTTTCAGAGATGGAAGTGCTTTACTCACTGCTTTTCCTGCCCCCGTTTCTGTAATAACCATGTTGAGTGCCGCCGCGCGACCTCTTCTGTATTTGGAATGCATATTATCTACTAAGTTTTGGTCATTTGTGTAGGCATGGATTGTTTCCAGATGTCCTTGTACAACACCAAAAGCGTCCTCAATAACTTTTAAAATGGGGGTAATTGCATTGGTGGTGCACGAAGCCGCAGAAAAGATGTCGTTAGCATCAGGGGAATGTTCTAAATGATTTACTCCGTGAACAATATTTGGAACCCCTTTTCCAGGAGCAGTTAATAATACTTTTTGGCTCCCTTTTGAAGTTAGGTGTCTTTCAAGCGCTTTTTGGTCTCTAAATGCTCCGGTATTGTCTATAATAAGTGCTTCGTTTATGTCATAGGCTGTGTAATCAATATCTTCAGGCTTTGAAGCAGATATAATACAAACAGTCATACCATTTATAATCAATGCTTGTAGGTTTGTATCTACGCTAACTGTGCCTGGGAAATCCCCATGAACAGAGTCACTTCGTAAAAGTGCAGCGCGTTTCTCCAAAGTCTCTGGGTTCAATTTGCTACGCGTTACAATAGCCCTAAGTCTTAATTGGCTGCCACTCCCAGACTTACCCATTAATTCGCGGGCAACCAATCGACCAATGCGCCCGAATCCATACAAAACAACATCTCTAGGTTTAATTTTAGATTGTTGCTTAGCTTCTTTTAACTTTTTGGACAAAAATGAAAACGCAGTACTGTTAGAATGATTTTCTGTTAGGTATTCGAATGTTAGCTTTCCAATATCTAATTTTGAAGTTGGTAAATTTAATAGTTTAATAGCTTTTGCCATTTCTACAGAATCAAAAATAGAGATAGGTTTATTTACAAATTCTCCAGCATAGGCGTGGAGCTTGAGTATCTGGCTTACACTCTGATCCATTAATTGATTTCTAAATAAAACCAATTCAATAGAGTGATCATACCATAGGTCACTGACAATTTTAATAAATTCAACGGCCGCTTTTCTGCGGTCGGATTGGAAGGCAATTTCGGAATCGTAGGTAGCTTTTAAAGGCATTAGGTTTGAGTTTTTAAATGAGTTATGCAAAAGTAAGTCTTCTCAAACGTTTTCGTAACTTTTTTTAATAAAAAAAAGTGAACACCAAAAACAGGCAATATATTAATTAAAGTCCAGAAATTGAGTTGTTTATCTGAATTTATAAACTACTTTTTCACCGTTTTTTTTAACAACAGATAATCTTAGTACTTTGTTAGAATATTTCTCTATCGCTCTCTGGGCGTCGTTAATTGAGTTTATGCTAATATCATTGATTTCTGTTACAAAACTACCCTCAAATATACCGTCTGCTTCCCAGTCTTTTTTATGGATTTTTGAGAGTGAAATCACTTCTAATCCATAGTCTAGTTTAACGGCTTTTAGTGTTTGCTTGCTAGGTTGCTTTAGAGTGCCAATGATAGGTATATCAATAGTCATTCGTTTTTCTAGTGTGACCGTTAAGTTTTTTTGTTCACCGTCTCTTAAAATTAAAACTTTTACGGTATCATTTGGGTTTTTGGTATTCAAAAAACCTTTCAAATCTGAGAATTTCGAAATTGTTACGCCATCAATACGTTGAATAATGTCACCTTTTTCAATGCCAGCCTTTTCTGCTCCACTCCCTTTTTGAATGTCATTTACAAAAAAACCTTCCGTTTCATTGACACCAAACTCTTTAGAGTTTTTACTGTTTAATTCCCCTCCAATAACCCCTAGAATGCCATTTTGCACATTCCCAAATTCCATCAAATCTTCTATAACTTTTCTGGCAATATTACTAGGTACGGCAAAAGAGTACCCAATATAAGATCCTGTTTGAGACGTAATCGCTGTATTAATGCCAATGAGTTCACCGTTTGTATTTACCAAAGCACCTCCAGAATTTCCTGGGTTTACCGCAGCATCTGTTTGAATAAATGACTGTGTATTTTTTCCTGATAAATCTCTGGATTTTGCACTAATAATTCCAGCAGTTACTGTAGATGTTAAATTAAATGGATTGCCTACTGCTAATACCCATTCTCCAACTTTAGCTTCATTGCTGTCCCCAAATATTGAATAGCTAAATGGTTCTAGAGCTTCAATTTTAAGTAATGCAATGTCAGTATTAGAATCGGTGCCAATTAATTCAGCAGTGTATGTTTTGTTGTCATTTGTAGTAATTTCTATCGTCTGTGCTCCCTCAATAACATGATTATTAGTCACTATATAGCCATCAGGGGATATGATAACTCCAGATCCAGTTCCTATCTGTGCTCGCTGTTGTGATCTTCCAAACATCAAATCTTCAAAACTGGTATACCCTTTGCTAAGTGTGGTGTTTTTTACATGCACTACCGCAGGCAAAGTTTTTTCAGCAGCAATGATGAAGTTTATGTTTTCTGTCCATGAATTCACAGGGTTCACACCAACTGAAATTGGTGAAGTGATTGCCTTAAGTCCAACTTCTTTTTTGGTACTGTTTTCTTCAAAAAAAATCTTATATGAAGTTAGTGTAACTGCCCCACTTAAAGTAGAAATCAATAATAATGTTGCTATTTTTTTCATAGTCTTATTTTAAATTCATTAACTGTAACTTTGAAATTAGTTTTTTATTGAATTAAAAAATCAACTTTAACGACCTTTTAACAGCTCAGTTTAACATTTAATATTGTTATATTTGCTTTAAGTTATGACACAAACATTTTTTAAATATCAAGGGACTGGTAACGATTTTGTTATGATTGACAACCGCTTGGATGTCTTTGACACTAACAATTCTTCACTAATATCTCATTTATGTGATCGCCGTATTGGAGTGGGAGCTGATGGGCTAATTGTTCTGGAATCTGTATCTAATTACGATTTTAAAATGGTCTATTTTAATGCAGATGGGAATGAAAGTACCATGTGCGGAAATGGTGGTCGTTGTATCGTTGCATTTGCTAATTTTCTTGGAATTATTAAGAATAAGGCACATTTTTTGGCGATAGACGGGCCTCATTTAGCGGTCTTCAATGATGGGTATGTAGAGCTTAAAATGCAAGACGTTTTAGGTATTTCTTCAAACAAAGATCACTTTGTTATTGATACTGGTTCTCCACATTATGTTTCTGTAAAATCAAATTTAGACTCGCTAGACGTCGCATCTGAGGGAGCTTTAGTAAGGTACAGTAAGGCTTTCAAAGACAGTGGAATCAATGTAAATTTCGCTAAAAAAATAAATAACGATACGTTTGCTTTACGCACTTATGAGCGTGGGGTAGAAGCGGAGACGTTGTCTTGTGGTACAGGAGCAACAGCCGTTGCTTTAGTTATGTTTCATTCAGGCCATTCAACTTCAAATGAGATAAACCTAAAAACACTAGGGGGTGAGTTAGTTGTTAGATTTGAAGCTCAATCCTCTTTATATTCTAATGTTTGGCTTTGTGGTCCTGCTCTTCAAGTTTTTAAAGGTACGCTAGAATGGTAGCTTTAAAGGGAAGCCTTATCAACATACGAGTTCTTAATCTTGAAGATTTAACTTTTTTATATTCATTAGAAAACAATAAATCCTTGTGGGAACTAAGTCAAACCCACAAGCCTTTTTCTAAAAAAGTGCTTCAAACCTATTTAGCAACTGCTCATAAAGATATTAAAGAATTAAAGCAGCTAAGGTTGATGATTACTTCCAAAACAAATGAACCTCTTGGTTTTATTGATCTTTTTAATTATGATGTTCGTAATAAGCGAGCAGGTGTCAGTATTGTATTAATTGACCAATATCGTCAAAAAGGGTATGGGAAAGATGCTTTACATTTGTTGATAAATTACAGCTTTACTGAATTGCATTTACATCAGTTGTATAGCAATGTTTTAGAAGGCAATAAGGCTAGCTTCCATTTATTTAAATCTGTTGGATTTGAAGAAATTGGAATCAAGAAGGACTGGAGACTTTATGAAGGACACTACAAAAACGAATATTTATTTCAATTAATTAACCATGTACTTTAAAAAAATAGCAATCGCCATCGTGTTAATCGGTTTGGCTGGGGCAGGGGTTTTTTCCTACTATATATATTCAGTTATGTTAGTGCCCAACACTAATTTTAATTCTAAGGAGGCTTATGTTTTTATAGCTACAAATGCTGTTTTTTCAGAAGTGAAAGCTGATTTGGAGCCTTTATTAAAGGATATTGAATCCTTTGAGGTATTAGCCAAACAGAAAAAATATGTAAATAATATCAAAGCGGGACGGTTCCTTATTTCTAAAGGGATGACTAATAATGATATTATTAACTCCATAAGAAGTCGTAATTTACCGATTAAAATTGCGTTTAATAACCAGCACTCTCTCGCTGATTTAGCCAATAGAATATCGACTCAAATTGAAGCAAATAGCACCGATTTGTTAGATGCTTTTATGGACAAAGATTTTTTAGACTCTAGTGGCTTTACAAATGACAATGCACTGGCAATGTATTTACCTAATAGTTACGAGTTTTTTTGGAATACTTCTGCAACAACCTTTAGATCTCGTATGTTAAAGGAGTACAGTCGTTTTTGGAATGAAAAAAGATTAAATAAGGCTAAATCAATTGATCTTTTACCATTAGAAGTGATGGCTTTAGCAGCCATTGTTCATGAGGAATCTAAACAAGCTTCCGAGCAAGATCGTATTGCAGGTGTTTATTTAAACCGTTTAAAGGATGGGTGGCCACTACAAGCAGATCCAACGCTTAAGTTTGCAGCTTACCAGTTGCCCTCATACAGAAATAAGGCTATTAAACGTGTTTTAAACATACATAAACGTATTATATCTCCGTACAACACTTATATGTACAAAGGATTGCCGCCTGGATTAATTGCAATGCCAGATTTGTCAGCTATAGAAGCAGTTTTAAACTATGAAATTCATTCTTATTATTACTTTGCTGCAAATGCTGAAAAGCCAGGATTTCATAGGTTTTCTAAAACCTTAAGAGGTCATAACGCAAATGCTAAAGCCTATCAATCTTATTTGAATCGTAAAGGAATCAAAAAATAACCTAAAACCCTGTACATGAGATAATTGTATATTTCCTTATATTTGCACTGTTTTAATTTTATCCTCATGTTTTAAACTTACTAACAATGATTTCAAAACGCACTTTTTACTGTTCAATATTGATAACTTCTAGCTTTAGTTTATTTGTAGCATTTTCTCCAACCCCAAAATCAGACTTTTGTCAGTCGAATATAGCTAACGAAGGCATGAATTATAATTTTGTCGTTAAAGATTTTACGAACCTAAATAAAGACAAAGGTTTTCCATTTTTAGAGAATTCTTATTTGGCATTTAAAGAAGCTTTGGCATTCAAAGAGTCTCAAGGGAACTATAATTCTGTTAATACATTAGGGTATTTGGGTAAATTTCAATTTGGAGTCTCTACATTGGAACTACTTGGAATTTACAACCCTGGGGATTTTCTAGCAAATCCACCACTGCAAGAAAAAGCATTTTTAGCAAATACCAAACGAAATAAATGGGTCTTGAGACGAGATATAAAGCGTTTTGTAGGTAAAGAAATAAATGGTACTGAGGTTACTGAGTCTGGGATACTTGCTGCAGCTCACTTGGCTGGACCTGGGAATGTTAAACGCTATTTAAGAAGTTTTGGGTCAGTAGGTTTTACCGATGCCTACGGGTCAGGAATTCTCGATTATATGCGTAAGTTTTCGGGCTACGACACTTCATTTGTTACCCCTGATAACAAACCTAAAGTATTCTTACTTTAATCTTTATGAATAATAAAAATTGCGGGTCGTTTGTGGAAATCTAGTTTTGTATGTTTCCAACCCTTAGCAGTTTGTGTTTTGATGTATTCTGTTGGTAAAGTAAGATCACAAGCCACACAAATTTTGGTTTCTTCATGTAATGTGTTGTGTAGGTCTTCTAAGATACTATTATTTCTGTAAGGGGTCTCAATAAACAACTGAGATTGATTTTCATCAAATGACCGTCTTTCGAGTTGTTTAATTTTTGTTTTACGCTCCCCTTTTTCTATGGGCAAGTATCCATTAAAAGCAAAATTTTGTCCATTCATTCCAGAGCTCATCATTGCTAATAAAATTGAAGAGGGACCAACTAAGGGAATTACTTTAATATTTTTCTTGTGTGCAATTTTTACAACTTCGGCACCTGGATCCGCCACCCCTGGGCAACCCGCATCCGAAAGGAGACCAACATTATTACCTTGCAAGCAATCTTCTAAAAAAGAAGGAACTTCTAAAGGGTCAGTAAACTTATTTAAACTAAATAAGGTTAGACTTGGTTGTGACTTCCCAGAGCTAACAGACTTGATAAATTTCCGTGCGTTCTTTTCATTTTCTACAATATAGACGTCAATACTTTCTATAATTTTTTTAATAGAAATTGGTAGTATTTCTAAAGGAGCATTGTCTCCTAAGCCTGTTGGAATTAAGTATAGTTTACCAGTCATTCTTTTAGGATTGTTGATTAGGTGAACAGGTGTTTTTTTATGGTCCGTAAATCAGGTAATCTTTAGTTTATAAAGATATTATACTGATAGTTTCTTAGTCAAATCTTCAACATATTTTCTAAATTGCTTGTCTGTAGTGGAAAGGTTATCAACTGTTTTACAAGCATGAAGTACTGTTGCGTGATCGCGTTTTCCAATTTGAGACCCTATGCTAGCCAAAGATGCTTTAGTGAATTTCTTAGCAAAAAACATTGCTAATTGTCTAGCTTGCACAATATGACGCTTTCGAGTTTTGGATTGTAAAGTATCCACATCCATTTGGAAGTAATCGGATACAACCTTCTGAATGTAGTCGATTGAAACTTCTCTTTTGGTGTTTTTTACAAATTTCTCAACAATATCCTTCGCTAAAGAAAGTGTGATTTCCTTTTTATTAAAAGATGATTGAGCGATTAATGAAATAATAGCTCCTTCTAATTCACGGACGTTGGTTGTAATGTGTTTAGCTAGATACTCAATTATTTCTTCAGGCATTTCAACTCCGTCTCTGTATAGTTTATTCTTAACAATAGAGACGCGAGTTTCAAAATCAGGATTTTGGAGCTCTGCGGATAAACCCCATTTAAAACGAGATAAGAGTCGTTGTTCAATGTCTTGCATATCTACAGGTGCCTTATCACTTGTTAAAATGACTTGCTTTCCGTTTTGGTGTAAATGATTGAAGATATGGAAAAACACATCTTGAGTTCCAGATTTTCCTGAAAGGAACTGAACATCATCAATGATTAGGATGTCGATTATTTGATAGAAGTGAATGAAATCATTTCTATTATTTTTCTTAACGGACTCAATATACTGCTGCGTAAATTTCTCAGCTGAAATATATAAAACTGTTTTTTCAGGGTATTTATCTTTAATGTCAACTCCTATAGCATGTGCTAAGTGTGTTTTCCCTAATCCAACGCCTCCAAATATTAATAACGGATTGAAAGAAGTTCCTCCCGGCTTGTTTGCTACTGCAATGCTAGCGTTTCTAGCCAATCGGTTTGAGTCGCCTTCTAAAAAGTTTTCAAACGTATAAATAGGGTTCAGTTGAGATTCAATTTTGACATTTCTAATGCCAGGGATCACAAACGGATTTTTTAATTCAGGATTTTTGTTCTTTAGAGGAATGTCAACTTGTTGAGAGTACACTGCAGTTCGATTTGAACTAGGTATCTTTTCTGTAAAAGGTTGCTTGTTACCATAAGTGTTTTCCATTTTAATGATATACACTAATTTGGCATTCACTCCGAGCTCTTTTGTTAGAGCTACTTTTAAAATCTTAACATAGTGTTCTTCTAACCATTCGTAAAAGAATTTACTAGGTACTTGTATGCTCAGGGCATGGTTGTCTAGTTTAACAGCTACAATAGGCTCAAACCATGTCTTATAGGCTTGTGGTTGGATGTTGTCTTTTATAAAATCAACACAATTTTCCCATACCGTTTGAGCACTGTTATTCATTCTTAGTTTATTTAGTTAGTTAGTTAGGAGTTAAACAAATCGAAATTTTGGGAAGTTTCTTGTTGTTGTTACTCAATACAAATATGTGAACAAATTTCTTAAAAAAAAAATCCAATTATAGCGAATATTTAGTTTTTTTTTCGCAGGTTTATTTAAAATTAAAGATACAAATTATATACATGATCACACATCAAACTGAGATTAAAGTAAGATACGGCGAGACAGATCAAATGGGTGTTGTTTACCATGGGAATTATGCTCATTATCTGGAAATAGGGCGTTTAGAATGGCTTAACGCTATTGGGGTATCCTACAAACAAATGGAAGCTAATGGATTAATGCTCCCCGTAGTTTCAATGGATTTAAAATACACTAAGCCAGCATTTTACGATGATTTATTAACAGTGTCCACTACGCTTTTGAAGCGTCCAACAGCTTCTATTGAGTTTGCTTATGAAATTCGAAATTCTAGCGGTGAATTACTCACTACTGCACACACTAAATTAGCATTTGTTAACATGAAATCTAATTTCCCGACGCGTTGTCCGCAATATATTTTAGATGAACTACCAATTTAATCGTTTAAAATTTCCACTTTAATTTTATGAAAAGCTTCAAAAGTTGTTTTAATGATTTTTAAGTTATTTTTTTTCACTAAAATCAATACTTCACATGCCATTTCCAATTGCTGAGATTTTAAAATTAGCTGATATTTTTTAATAATTCGCATCACTTGACTTAAGTCCTTGTACGCAAAATGGAGTTTAATAGGAATCAAAATATCAATTTCTTCAATTTTACTTGCCTCCAAACTTAGCTTTGCGGTTGTTTTGTAGGCGCTTATCAGACCACCTACTCCGAGTTTAGTGCCGCCAAAGTAGCGAATCACCACAATAAGAGTATTGGTAATATCAAAAGCCTGTAATTGTCCGTAAATTGGCATTCCAGCACTATTTGAGGGTTCACCGTCGTCAGATACTCTGTAGTAGGTTGTTTCAATTCCGTGTTGGTATGCATAGCAAAAATGGCCCGCACTTGAATGCTTGCTTTTGAGGGTTTTAAGAGCTTCCTTAGCCTCTATATCTGTTTTAATCGGAATTGTATACCCATAAAACTTACTGCCTTTGTCTTTGTAAAGTACCTCTGTTCCGGACGTTATAATGGTTTTGTAACTAAACATTCTTTTAGGATTTTATAAAGTTTGGGGTGTAAAATAAACTTATAATATCTTCACTTTTTGGGTCATTATTCCAAGTCTTTATCCCTAGTTGTTTTGCAGCATCGGTATTTTCTTTTGTGTCATCAATAAAAAAACAATGTTTAGCAATCAATTTATTTTCATTTAATACAAATTCATAGATGGACTTGTCTGGCTTGCGCATTTTTATTTCATGCGAAAGATAAAATTGGTCAAAACAATTTTTAAAGCGAAGGTATCGATCCAAAGACATGTTATTTACGACTTGTTTAATATGTAGAGCGTTTGTATTGCTAAGTAATATGAGCTTGTATTTTTTTAATTCTTTAAGGGATTCAATAAAAGTCAAACGATGTTCGGGAAAGTCTAATATAATTGAATTCCAGGCAGTTGAGAAATCTTGCCCCGATATTGTTGGGTGTATTTTGGTGAATGCAGCAATAAATTCGTCAGTAGTGATCAACCCCTTTTCATACTCTATTGCCTTTTCAATCATCTTCTTTGAAATTGAACTAACCCCTAAGTTACATAGAGAGCGCTCAATAGCTGGTTTGTCCAAATTAATAAATACATCTCCAAAGTCAAATATGAGAGTATTAATCATTAAGCATTGTTTTTAAAGTGTCAGATTTAATTTTTATTTCATTGACTAATTTACCTTTTAGTTGCGGTTTTCTAACACCTGTTTTCAAGTTTTCATTACTAGAAAATATACGGGCTTCATCCCAAAGCTGTTCGTCAATAAAAGTTTGTAGTGTCTTTTTCCCTCCTTCAACAATAACCGATGAAATATTATTTAAGTATAATGCGGTGCAAATTTGTTTTGCCAATGGAATAGAAGAGTCTATTTCGTTGTTAGTTAGCGTAATTGTTTTTGCTTCAGAATTAAATACTTGGCTTGATTTTGGAAGCGAGTTTTGAATGTCAATAACGATTCTAATAGGGTTTTTTCCCTTAACGTCTCTAGTTGTTAAGCTAGGGTTGTCATGAGCCACAGTATTAGCACCTACAAGAATGGCTTGTTCTTCTGAACGCCACTGGTGTACGAGCTGTCGGGAATACATATTACTGATCCAAACTGGTTTATTTTTCAACTTTTTTAGTGGTGCTATAAAGCCATCTTTAGATTCAGCCCACTTCAATATAATGTATGGTCGTTTTTTTTTATGAAATGTAAAAAAGCGCTTATGATGAGTTTTACACTCAGATTCTAAAACACCTAAAATAACTTCGCAACCAGCTGATTTGAGTTTTGAGATTCCTTTACCACATACCTTTTCGTGCTCATCTAAACAACCAATTACAACTCTTGGTATTTTATGTGCAATGATCAAATCACTGCAAGGGGGTGTTTTGCCAAAATGTGCGCAAGGCTCAAGAGTAACATATAAAGTTGCTTTCTCTAAAAGGTTAGGATCCTTTACACTCTGTATAGCATTAACTTCGGCATGCGCCCCTCCGTAAGGGCTAGTGTAGCCTTCTGCTATAATTGTGTCCTCTACCACAATTATACAGCCAACCATAGGGTTAGGGGCTGTTGTGCCCAATCCTTTTTTGGCGACTTCAATACAGCGTGCTATGTAGCGTTCGTGGTTAATTATAATTTTATTTTAAGAGTTTCTGTCTTATCAATCGGATAGCTGTATTTAATTCCCAAAGATTTGAATTGTATACTCCCTTCGTATCTAACTTTTATGGAACGATTTAATACACTGCTTAGTAATCCATTCAAAAACCCATTGGAATCTTTATTTATTAGATCTTTGGTTTTTATTTGAATTTTTAATGGAACCGTGAAATTATCATTAGCAGGGACTTTGAATTCTTCTGTTTCAATCATGCCAAAAGAAATATCATTAATATAGACTGTTACTCCATCAGTGTTAAGGCGTCCTCCAATCGCATTTGGGTTGTTAAATAATGCGTTTGCGCTCAATATTACTTTGGTTGAATTGGCAGTGATCAATTTAATGTTCTCAACCTTTATAAATGTAGGTTTTTGTTTTATTGCACAGCTAACTGAAACTAATAGAATGAGAAGTAAAGTATGTTTTTTTGTCATTTTTTCTTTGATATATGCGTATCTTCGAACTACAAAAATAAGATTTATTAATTGGTATCCATTACATGCGCATTAGAGAAATTCAAGTCGAGGATAATTTACAAATCGAATCAGTCATAAAGTCTACATTTATAGAGCTTGGACTTCCTTTAACAGGGACTGCTTACGAAGATATAGAAACTACTCGAATGTTTGAATCGTATCAGCAAGAAAAATCAGTTTATTTTGTAATTGACCAGCAGGGAGTTGTAAAAGGAGGTGGTGGAATCAAATTACTAGCCAATTCTAATGATTCTATTTGTGAACTTCAGAAAATGTATTTTTCCAAAGATTTACGCGGAAAAGGATATGGTAAAAAACTGCTTAGTAAATGTTTAGAAGCAGCTCAAAAAATGGGTTATAAATACTGCTATTTAGAAACACTTTCTCAACTTGAAACAGCCCTTGATTTATATAAACAAAATGCCTTTAAAAACCTCGATACCCCACTAGGGAATACAGGACACAATTCCTGCCAGGTTTGGATGCTAAAAACTTTATAATGCAACTAAAATCACTTCATAGTTTTTTTAAAAACGGACTCATAGGCTATTATTCAAAAGACGAAATAGATGCTTTTTTTTACCGGCTTTGCGACGCGCATTTAAAATTAAAACGCATTGATGTTAGTTTAAAATCAGACACTACCATTACTACTCAAACATTTGAGTATTTTGAAGCATCGCTCCAACGACTTTTAAAGTATGAACCTATCCAATACATCATAGGTTCAACCTCTTTTTTTGGATTAGACTTTATTGTTGATAAACAAGTGCTAATCCCTCGTCCTGAGACAGAAGAGCTTATTGGCTGGATTTTTGAGCAAGTCGATTCTAGTAAGCCTATTAAAATATTAGATATAGGAACTGGTTCTGGATGTATAGCTATTTGTTTGGCCAAAAAACTTCCGAATGCTGAAGTCTATGCAATGGATGTTAGCTCTGGTGCCTTATCAATTGCTAAAAAAAATGCACAAACCAATCAGGTTGAAGTTATATTTATAGAAGCTAGTATTTTGGATTGGGAAAACCAAGATTTGCTGGTAGACGTTATTGTTTCTAACCCTCCTTATGTTCGAGAAAGTGAGAAGGGAATGATGTCTCCTAACGTCCTAGATCATGAGCCACATTTAGCACTTTTTGTAGAAAACAAAAATCCATTATTGTTTTACAAAGCCATTGTTGATGTCTGCAAAATAAACTTAAAAAAGGATGGGTTTATATATTTTGAAATCAATGAGTACTTAGCAGAAGACACTAAATCACTCTTATCGTTAGATGCTTTTGGGGCTGTTCAATTAAAAACAGATATTTTTTCTAAAAAAAGAATGATTCGCGCCAAGAAACGTTGATTTTTTGTTTAATAAGTCGCTAATAAAATCTCACTTAATTCACTAGTGAATAGCACTCATTTTCATATATTGGGAGTGCTAATTAATAAGCTATATTATTTTTTTGATGGAAGAGAAAGAACTGATTTTAAAATTGCGTGAGGAGCTTAGTCAGCATAATCATAATTATTATGTATTGGATGAGCCTTCTGTAAGTGACTTTGAATTTGATATTAAACTAAAGCAATTACAAGCCCTTGAGTTGAGCTATCCTGAGATGCATGATTCGAGTTCGCCTACCTTAAGAGTTGGTGGGGAGGTTACCAAAAACTTTGAAACGCTTGTGCATGCACAGCGAATGTATTCATTAGATAATTCGTATTCAAAAGAAGATTTAATGGATTGGGAGGTTCGTTTACGAAAAATGGTAGATGGTCCTATTAAATATACATGTGAACTTAAATATGATGGAGCCTCTATTAGTTTAACTTATGAAAACGGAGTACTTGTTCAAGCCTTGACGCGTGGCGATGGGACTCAAGGAGATAACGTCACAGCAAATATAAAAACAATCAAATCGGTTCCTTTGAAGTTACAAGGAGATTATCCTGTTAAATTTGAAATCCGAGGGGAAATCGTATTGCCTTTTGAAGGGTTTAAAGCTCTAAACGAAGAGAAAATTGCAGCCGGAGAAGACCCCTATAAAAATCCAAGGAATACGGCTTCTGGAAGTTTGAAGCTTCAAGACAGCGCAGAGGTCGCTAAGCGCCCTTTAGAATGTTTGTTGTACAGCGTTGTTGGAGAAAATACAGGAATAGAAACTCAGTATGATACCCTTGAAAAAGCCCGATCTTGGGGATTTAAAGTCCCTAAAGTTGCGAGTCTAACAGATTCAATTGAGGGGGTTTTAGAGTTTGTAAATTACTGGGATATACACAGACATGATTTACCCTACGAAACAGATGGTGTGGTGGTGAAGGTTGATAGCCTTTTTCAACAAGCAGAGTTAGGCTTTACAGCCAAAGCTCCGCGTTGGGCGATGGCTTATAAATTCAAAGCTGAACAAGTCTCTACAAGACTGGAGCATATTTCTTATCAAGTGGGGCGAACCGGCGCTATTACACCTGTAGCAAACTTACAGCCAGTAGAGTTGGCGGGGACCATCGTAAAAAGAGCTTCTCTTCATAATGCAGACCAAATTAAAAAACTAGACGTTCAAATTGGAGACTGGGTTTATGTCGAAAAAGGAGGAGAAATTATTCCAAAAATTATGGGAGTCGATTTAGGTCGACGCTCATTAAATTCCTCTAAAACAGTATATATTAGTTCCTGTCCTGAATGTGAAACGCCTCTGGTTCGAAAAGAAGGCGAAGCGCAGCACTATTGTCCAAACGATACAGGCTGTTCTCCTCAAATAATAGGGCGTATCCAACATTACATTTCTAGAAAAGCACTGGATATTGAAGGCTTGGGTGGTGAAACAGTCGCCCTGTTGGTTAATGAAGGTCTGATTCATGATTATGCAGATTTATACGATTTGTCAACCAGTCAAATTATCCATCTTGATCGCATGGCCGAAAAAAGCGCTGATAACTTAGTTAGTGGAGTGCAAGCATCAAAAGATATCCCTTTTGAACGGGTATTATTTGGGTTAGGTATTAGATATGTTGGAGAAACAGTAGCCAAAAAATTAGCAAAACATTATAAATCCATACAAGCTTTGTCGGAAGCCTCTTTGGAAGATTTAGAAACAGTTGATGAAATTGGAATTAAAATAGCAGAAAGCGTTGTTGAATTTTTCACAAATGAGGCGAACATTCGTATGGTATCGCGTTTGATTTTATATGGTCTACAACTAGAGCTTTCCAAGGAAGCGCTGTCCAATCAAACGATTCAATTAAAAGGACTTCGTTTTGTGGTTTCAGGAGTTTTTGAAACAGTTTCTAGAGACGAACTCAAGGCTTTAATCGATTGTAATGGGGGTAAAGTAGTAAGCTCAATATCTGCTAAGACATCCTTTGTAGTAGCCGGTAGCAATATGGGCCCCAGTAAGCGCACCAAAGCGGATAGCTTAAAGGTGCCTATCATTTCTGAAAAGGAGTTTTTGGAGATGCTATAAGCAGCGTTATTTTAATAGTTGCAAATTTCAACTTTAGGAATAAATTAGTAAAAATTAAATATATAGTTAATATTTTTGTGCCATGATCGAAGAACAGGTAATTCTTGTAAATGAACAAGATGAACAAATAGGCCTAATGCCAAAAATGGAGGCGCACGAAAAAGCAGTATTACACCGTGCATTTTCGGTATTCATTTTTAATGCTAAAAATGAATTGATGCTTCAACAAAGAGCAGCTCATAAGTATCATTCACCACTGTTATGGACGAATACTTGTTGTTCTCATCAACGCAATGGTGAGTCTAATATTGAAGCTGGGACTAGAAGATTACAAGAAGAAATGGGGTTTGTAACGCCTATCAAAGAAACCACGTCTTTTATTTATAAGGCGGCTTTTGATAATGGCCTTACCGAACATGAGTTAGACCATATTATGGTTGGTTATTTCGAAAACCAACCTGTAATAAACCCGAATGAAGTTGAGAGCTGGAAGTGGATGCCACTGGAAGTGGTTAAGTCAGATATCGATATCCATCCAGAACTTTATACAGAGTGGTTTAAAATTATATTTAAGAAATTTTACGAACATATAAATACGAGCAATGAAAGTTACAGTAAGTAGAAAAGCGCATTTTAATGCTGCACATAGATTATACCGTCCAGATTGGAGTTTTGAGAAAAATGATGCCATTTTCGGTAAGTGTAATAATCCTAATTTCCATGGTCATAATTACGATCTAACCGTTAGTGTAACTGGCGAAATTGATCCAGAAACAGGATATGTTGTAGATGTGAAAATATTGAAAGACTTCATCAAATCAGAAATTGAAGATGCCTTTGATCACAAGAACTTAAATGTGGATGTCCCAGAATTTAAAAACTTAAACCCTACAGCTGAAAATATTGTAGTTGTTATTTACGATAAGTTAAAAGCCGTGCTAGATTCTCACTTAGTATTGGAAGTAACGCTTTACGAAACTCCTCGAAATTTTGTAACCTATTCAGGTAACTAGTGTAAAAGTAATCATTCAAATGTTATATCCTTTTAAGTTCGAACCAATAATTAAAGACAAAATTTGGGGTGGTCAAAAACTTCAACAGGTTTTAAATAAGCCTACTTCCTCATCTGAAGCGGGTGAAAGCTGGGAGCTAAGTGATGTCGAAGGGGATACTTCTGTCGTATCTAACGGGGCCATGGCAGGCACCTCTCTTAAATCATTAATGGAACTTCACACTACTGATATATTGGGGCATAAAAATTTTAAACAATTTGGAACAAAATTTCCATTACTTATAAAGTTTATTGATGCTAAAGCAGATCTCTCTGTTCAATTGCATCCCAATGATGCCCTGGCTAAAGAACGCCATAACAGCTTTGGAAAAACTGAAATGTGGTATGTAGTCCAAGCAGATTCCGACTCAAATTTGATTGTTGGTTTTAACCAACCGATGACGAAAAAATTGTATTTAAAACATCTCGAAGCAAAAACGCTTGAAAGTATTTTAAATTTTGATAAAGTCGAAGCTGGAGACACCTATTTCATTGAAGTTGGAAGAATTCACGCCATAGGAGCCGGCGTTCTGTTGGCTGAGATCCAACAAACGAGTGACATAACGTATCGTGTTTATGATTGGGGTCGAGTAGATTCCGAAGGAAATCATAGAGAGTTACACAATGATATAGCTCTTGAAGCTTTTGATTTTGATATGCCTGATAACTTTAGAGTTAATTATTCTCGTGACTCTAAGGACTCTACACAATTAGTCTCTTGCCCTTATTTTACCACCAATGTGGTAGAAGTAAACACATTACTTTCCGTTGAAAACAACCACGATTCATTTATGATATATATGTGCGTTGAGGGTAGTGCCACATTTGATGTTCATGGTGATTTAACAGAACTTTCTAAGGGGCAGACTGTTTTGATTCCAGCGAGTTTAAAAAGGTTTTCTATTTCTACAAATCATGCAAAACTTTTAGAAGTTTATATTTAAAATTACGTAGTTTTGCAAAAACAAAAAATATAGATTATGGCTAACGTTAGAAATTTAAAAAAAGACATCAATTACGTATTAGGAGATATAATTGAAGCAGTATACATTTGGGAATATGCCAATACGGATAAGGACACTAAAAAAAGTGAGGCATTAATTGATGAAGCGATAGCAATATTTGATGAACTGATCGAACAAGTAAACGCTAAGAAAGTTGAAAACCAAAAATCACATTTTAAGTCTATTGCTCAAGACCTTGAAACTAAAGGAAAGGCGCTAATCGAAAAGATTAACAAACTCTAAATTACTCAGACTTTATTTTTTTAATATAGTCCTCTAAAATAATGCCGTATTTAGAATCGGCAATATTTTTTGGTAGTACGCTGTTTATGGTGTCTAAGTATTTCACATTGGCATCATAAACCTCAGCGACTGCTACATAAGGAGCCACTTCACTTTGTTTATTGTTAATTGCAAAGTTAATACTGTACAAATAACTCCTGGTCAGTACGTTATCTATTTTTAGCTGAATTTTATCCGCTAAATCTAAATTCAAATCCTTTTGAGCATTAATCTTCTCTTTAATAAATTCTAGTCTTTGATTTTTAAAACGACTCAGGTTTTTATAGTAAGATTCTAAAAGTTCCTGTTGAGGTCCCCCGTCTATCTGAGCATCAAATTTAAAGCGCTTAAGAGTAGTGTTTATATTTGTATTGCCATTGCTTCCAAAAAACGATATCCGGTCAGCATTGATGTCTTCTGATAAGCTTAGGTAAAGCATCTCTACCTCATCTAGGTTACAGCCTAACTTAAAATTAGTTGTACTATTCATATCCAAAGAGTCTAAAGTAACATAGTTATTGTCTTGTACATGTTGAAGGTAAAGTGTTCCTTTTTGAAGGCCTTTAATATGACCACTAACGCTCATTTTTTTTGTTTGCTGACTGCAAGCGTTTAGTAGAATTATAACAACAAATAATAAAGTTTTATTCATAATAAATTTTTATGATTCAAATATAATTTTTTCTAGGCAGTAGCTGATGCTAATTCCATAAGTATTGTACAAGCTATGGCAGCAATTGTTCCTACAGCATAACCAAATACGGCTAACAAAACACCTACAGATGCTAATGAAGGGTGAAAGGCCGATGCTACAATAGGAGCAGAGGCTGCTCCTCCCACGTTTGCTTGGCTGCCCACTGCCAAGAAAAAGTAAGGCGCTTTAATTAATTTTGCAACACTAATCAATAAAAGTGCGTGAATGGTCATCCAAACAACACCAATGGCTATAAGTCCAGTGTTGTCAAATATTAAAGTCAAATCCATTTTCATTCCAATGGTAGCGACTAAAATATAAATAAAAACACTCCCAAACTTACTGGCTCCAGCACCTTCATAATTTTTGGCCTTAGTAAACGAAAGAGCTATTGCTATAATAGTGGCAATACTAATCATCCAAAAGAATGAAGACCCTAGGAAAGTGAAAATATTTCTATAAGTTTCAGAATTTATCGTGGCGATATAATCACTAAAAAAGGGGGCTAAAAAGCCAGAACATAAATGGGCAAAACTAACCGTTCCAAACGCAATACCTATCATAACCATAATATCATTTAGGGTTGGAGTTCGCTTAACACTTTCTGTAAAATTTGACACTTTATCTTTTAGAGTCTCTATGGCGGCTGTGTCTGCTTTTAACCATTTATTAATTTTATCCGATTTTCCTATTCCAATTAAAAGTAATGCCATCCATATGTTAGCTACCACTATATCAACAAATACCATTCCGCCATATAGTTTTTGATTATAGCCATAAATTTCTAGCATAGCAGTTTGATTTGCGCCACCGCCAATCCAACTCCCCGCTAGAGTAGAAAGTCCTCTCCACACAGCATCAGGTCCAATACCTCCAACCGTTTCTGGAGAAATCATTGAGATTAGAAGAATAGCTATAGGGCCTCCAATAATGATTCCTAAGGTTCCTGTCAAAAACATAATTAAGGCCTTCCAGCCCAAATTAACAACTCCTTTTAGGTCAATGCTCAATGTCATTAAGACTAATGCAGCAGGAAGTAAATAACGACTAGCAACATAATACAAATTACTAGTTCCTGTAGTTATTTCACCAGAGGAATTAAGGCTTTCCCATTCGGGTGCAATCCAGCCTAAAGTTGTAAATAATGCAGGGATCATATACGCCATAAATAAGCCAGGTACTATTTTGTAGAACTTAGGCCAAAAACCAGTAGGTATTGATTCGGTATGAAATATCAATGCAATAGCTGACATTAGTAAGCCAAAGACAATAGTGTCATCTGTAAATAATGGAGTTGTGTCTATCATAATATAATTTAATTCAATGTAAATATAATTAAAATGATTTGTGTTAAAGATTTTGCATTTTAATTAATGATTACTACACAAAGTTTTAGTTAGTCGTAAAAGTATCGTTTGTCAAATCATGTTTTTGTAATATGTGAATATTAAGTTAAAGTTCACTTATAGTTATGTTATGGCACGAAAATTGGAACAATACTTATTAGTATTACCTTTTTTTTATGTAATATATTTTGGTTGGTTAGTAGTTAAAAGCATCATTTTTAAATGATGCTTTTTTCTGGTCTCGATAAAGCTTGTATGTTTCAGAGCGTCACAAAAATATAAATTTCATTATTTGATAAGTCTAAAGGTTAAGTTAATTCGCTTATCAATTATTTTTTTTGTTTTTGGTATTTGGTGAAGCCAGTGGTGTTGTGTTTCTCCCTTCATCACTAATAAGCTGCCATTATTTAATATCAACTTATGCTTAAGTGTTTTTACCTTTTTATGCTTGAGATGAAAAAGACGTTCAGCGCCTAGACTTACTGAAGCAATTACAGGGTTTTCTCCAAGTTCTTTTTCATCATCTGAATGCCAGCCATTACTATCTTGACCGTCTCGATATAGATTTAATAAACACGACGAGAAAGTTAGTTGTGTTACTTTTTCTATTTTTGATTTGATTGCATTTAAAGTTGGGTTAAATGGCTGAGGCGACATTGTAATATTTGAATATCCATATGCTTTATTATTGTTGGCATAAAAAGCTGTTAAACGAGGTTGTTTATACACCTTGCCATATACGCGAATGTCTTCTTCTACCCAATTGGTGTGATTATAAATTGCATCAAATAATTTCCTAGATTCGTAAAAATTATAAAACGCTGGTATATAGTCGATTTCAGCATCTGGCAATTTAAGTTGTATGGTTTCTGATAAATCAAATAAAGACATTCTAATAGTTTCCTCTAAATTAGCTTAAGTTTTATTTCTTCGCAATTTTTAGCTGTAAAATAATATGGCTAATCCAAAAAAAAAGCGGTCCGTTAAGACCGCCTTTTTTTGAAAATAAATAAAACTATTTTATCATTTCGTAACTGCGATTGATGAAATTAGTCAAAGCTTCTCCTTTCAAAAGTCCCTGTGACAATTGTGCTAAGTCTAAACTTTGAGTTATTAATCGTTCTTGTTTTTTCTTTGTTTTGGTGTTTAAAATCTCACTAACTAAATCTGAATTGGTGTTAACAACCAGATTATACATTTCTGGCATATTTCCCATTCCAAACATACCGCCACCGCCAGTTTGTTGCATTTCTTTCATACGACGCATAAACTCAGGTTGTGTGATCATAAAGGGTGCTGAAGTACTGTCCATTGCTTCTAATTGAACTATGAATTTCTCTGATGGCACCACTTCTTTTAAAACAGTATCAAGAGCTGTTTTCTGGTCTTCACTCAACTTAGAAGCAGTTGTTTCCTCTTTTTTGATCAAATTATCAACATGGTCAGAATCCACTCTTACAAACGAGATGTTCTCCTTGGTGCTTTCTAGTTTTTGAATTAAGTGTGACACAATAGGAGAGTCTAATAATAATACCTCGTAGCCTTTTGTCTTAGCGGCCTCAATATAACTGTGTTGAGCATCTTTATTAGAAGCATATAAGATGACTAATTTGTCGTCCTTGTCTGTTTGGTTTGCTTTAATTTTATTGAAAAGTTCCTCATAGGTGTAGTACGTTCCATCAACTGTAGGGTAGAGGACAAAGGATTCTGATTTCTCAAAAAACTTATCTTCTGATAGCATTCCGTATTCAATTACAATTTTAATATCATTCCATTTAGCTTCAAAATCTTCTCTATTTGAATTGAATAGAGATTTCATTTTATCAGCTACTTTTTTTGTGATATAAGATGCAATTTTTTTAACAGCTCCATCAGCTTGAAGATAAGATCTTGAAACATTTAGTGGAATGTCTGGAGAGTCGATCACCCCACGCAGCATGGTTAAAAATTCGGGAACAATACCTTCTACATTATCTGTTACAAATACTTGGTTTTGATATAATTGAATCTTGTCCTTTTGGACATTCATATCCTCTCCCATTTTTGGAAAATATAAAATCCCAGTTAAGTTGAAAGGATAATCTACATTTAAATGAATATTAAATAAAGGGTCTTCAAACTGTGCAGGATATAACTCGCGATAAAATCCTTTATAGTCTTCATCTTTTAATTCAGCAGGTTGTTTAGTCCAAGCAGGTGTTGGGTTATTTATGATATTGTCAACCGTAACTTTTTGTTTAGGCTCGGTAGTCTCTTTACCGTCTTTATCAGTAGTAGTTTTTGGTTCATGGGTTTCATCATCGATTTCCTTAGTTCCAAATTTAATTGGAATAGGCATGAACTTATTGTATTTATTTAATAGAGATGTTATACGGCTCTCTTCTAAAAATTCTGTAGAATCTTCAGCGATGTGCAAAATAATTTCGGATCCACGTTCTGTTTTGTCAGAAGCTTCAAGTGTATACTCAGGGCTTCCATCACAACTCCAATGAGCAGCAGGTTCATCTTTGAAAGATTTAGTAATTATTTCCACTTTTTCAGCGACCATAAATGCAGAGTAGAACCCTAAACCAAAATGTCCGATAATACCTGTGTCGTCTAATTTATCTTTGTATTTATCCAAAAATTCTTCAGCGCCAGAAAAAGCCACTTCGTTAATGTATTTTTGAACCTCATCAGCAGTCATTCCAAGCCCTTGGTCAATAATATGAAGCTTTTTTCCTTCTTTATCAATTTTTATTTCAATTTGAGGACTGCCATATTTGACACTTACCTCTCCTATATTGGTAAGATGTTTTAATTTTAACGTTGCATCAGTCGCATTACTTACAAGCTCACGTAAGAATATTTCATGATCACTATAGAGAAATTTCTTTATTAGTGGGAAAATATTATCAACGGATACATTAATTTTTCCTTTAGACATAATTAGTGTGTTTTTATTTTATTAATTCATTCTTTACATGTCAAAAAAAATACCAAATATTAAAAAGTGACAAACTGACATTTTAGTTTATATTTGTTACTCTTTTTATAAATTAATCAGCATGTTTAACTCAAAAATAATAGGATTAGGACATTATGTGCCAGACAACATTGTAACGAATGACGATTTGTCTAAGATTATGGATACGACTGACCAATGGATTCAAGAACGCACGGGGATAAAAGAACGCCGTTGGGTCAAGCCTGGAGATGGCCAGTCCACTTTTTCAATGGGGTTAGAAGCTGCCAAAAAGGCCATTTCTAACTCTGGAATAAAAAAAGAAGACCTAGACCTTATCGTGTTTGCCACTTTGAGTCCTGATTATTATTTTCCAGGTCCTGGCGTTCAAGTTCAAGAGGCTTTAGAGATTAATACCGTCGCTGCGCTCGATATTAGAGCCCAGTGCTCAGGGTTTGTTTATTCAATAACTGTGGCAGATCAATTTATTAAAACAGGGATGTATAAAAACGTTCTTGTCATAGGAAGTGAATTACAATCTCACGGCATTGACAAGTCAACTCGAGGTCGAAGTGTATCAGTAATTTTTGGAGATGGCGCCGGTGCTGCAGTTTTAACGCGAGAAAAAGATTCTACAAAAGGGATTCTGTCTACGCATATTCATTCTGAAGGAAAGCATGCCCTTGAGCTGGCAACTGAAGCCCCAGGAATGGGAACACGCTGGGTTACAGATATTATGAAAGATAATAATCCAGAGGATTTTAGCTACCGTCCTTACATGAATGGGCAGTTTGTTTTTAAACATGCGGTCAGACGTTTTAGTGAAGTAATTAATGAAGGTTTACAAAAAAATAATTTAGAATCTTCTGATATTGACATGTTAATTCCTCATCAAGCTAACCTAAGAATATCTCAATTTATTCAAAAGAAATTTGGTTTGTCTAATGATCAGGTTTATAACAACATTCAGAAATACGGAAATACAACAGCAGCCTCTATACCAATCGCTTTATCTGAAGCACATCAGCAAGGTAAAATAAAAGAAGGTGACACAGTTGTTTTAGCCGCTTTTGGAAGTGGATTTACTTGGGGAAGTGTTATAATTAAATGGTAATTTTTTTCACTTATTTAAAAACAATCGTCAGGCTACTAACTCAAAGCTAGTATCCTTTAAAAGTTCATAGAATTTTAGTATTATGACACATAAAAAAACACTAGTTTTCGGTGCCTCATTGAATCCTGACAGATATTCTAATATCGCTATTAACAGATTGTATTTAGCTGGAATTGCTGTCTCAGCTTTTGGTAACAAAGAAGGCTTAGTTAGTGGGGTGCAAATAGATGAAGTGTTGAAGCCTTACACAAATATTCATACGGTGACGTTGTATTTAAACCCAAAGCATCAAGAAGCTTATTATGATTACATTATTGGTTTAAATCCAGCACGTGTCATTTTTAATCCAGGCACCGAAAATGTCATCTTTTACAGCTTGTTAAAAGAAGCGTCAATTGACTTTGAAGCTGCTTGTACACTAGTATTACTTTCTACGAATCAGTATTAAACCTATAAAAGTTAGTAAGCCATTTAGGGGCAATAGCTCATAACCAATTACGTAGCCCCCTAAGTCCTCTGCGGGAATTTTACCTAACATAAATACAATTGTTACTGATACTAAGGCAACAATCCATACGAATTGATCTTTTATTTTATAATCTGTAAATATCCCAAAAGCAAACAAGCCTAATAAGGGGCCGTAAGTATAACCAGCAACGGTTAGTAAGCTGTCAATAACATTTGAATTTAAAATATACTTAAATGAAATGATTACAATAACCAAAAGTATACTCATTCCAATATGTGTTTTTTTACGAATGGACTTCTGTTCCTTTTCGGGTTTTTGAGTCATATCAAGAACGTCCACGCAAAAGGAAGTTGTTAACGACGTTAAAGCACTATCTGCACTGCTGTAGGCTGCTGCAACTAAACCTAATACAAAAGTGATTCCTAAAGTAATTCCTAGTCCACTGTTTAGTGCTATTTCGGGAAATAATAAATCGGTTTTAGGATTTCCGTCCAAAAGAGGCATTTCGATATTATTGCGTTTAGCATAAATAAATAAAAGGGCTCCTAATAACAAAAACAAAAAAGTAACCAACGTGAGAACAAGACTAAACGAAAGCATGTTTTTTTGTGCGTCTTTCAGCGATTTACAGCTCAGGTTTTTCTGCATCATATCTTGATCTAGACCGGTCATACAAATGGTGATGAATACACCCCCAAAAAAGGATTTAAGGAAATAGTTCTTGTCCAAAATACTATCCGTATTAAAAATGGTGCTATAAGACTTTAATTCTTCAGAAGCTAAAAACTCTGAAAATGTCCAGCCCAAGCTATCCGTAATAAAGTAAATAGATAATATAACCGCAGTAATCATAAACAGAGTTTGTAGAGTGTCGGTCCAAACAATAGTTTTAATCCCCCCTCTAAATGTGTAAATCCAGATAAGTAAAATTGAAATAACCACTGTTATTTCAAATGGAACATTCCACTCATCAAAGATGAATTGCTGCAACACGATCGCTACTAAGTAGAGTCGAAAGGCAGCTCCTAATACGCGGGATACGAAAAAGAAAAAGGCGCCTGTTTTATGGCTTACAAATCCAAACCTGTGAAAAAGATATTCGTATATGGAGGTTAAATTTAATTTATAATACACGGGAAGCAGCACAAAAGCGACCACCACATAGCCTACCATATAGCCTAACACCACTTGAAAATAACTAAACTGAGACGCCTCCACCCAGCCTGGTACCGATATAAAGGTTACCCCAGAAAGTGAGGCGCCAATCATTCCAAAAGCGACTAGATACCAAGGCGATTTTTTGCCAGCTTTAAAAAAGTCGATATTAGAGTCGTTTTTCCCTGTCAAATAAGAGATAAGGATTAAAATCAGAAAATAACCTAGAAGGAGTGTTAGTATTAAAAATGAGCTCATGCGCTGAAATAGTATTGATTACCTTTACAATAATAACCAATTATAACTTTATCATGAATAAATAATCCATTATTTTAGGGGTACTCTTATTGTCGTTTTTAGTAGTTAAGTTTCAAGAGTGTTTTTTATGATTAATTCGTAAAACTAGACATTCCAGAAAGTATGTGTTTTTTAAAATGAATATATCTAACATGGTAATTAATAAAAAATTAATAATTAAATAGATTTTTTTAGATGGCAGTTAATCGTTTGAGTATTTCATGTTTTTGTAGATTAATTTTTGACTAAATTTGTAGTATGGAGTTTTCATCAAAATTATTACAAAATGCTGTGGACGAAGTTGCACAGCTTCCCGGAATTGGGCGAAGGACTGCCTTGCGACTCGTGCTTCATTTAATGCGTCAGCCAGCATCTCAAACGTTGCACCTGGCAGAGGCACTTCAGGCCATGCGTCAAAATATTAATTTTTGTAAGAACTGCCATAATATTAGTGATTCAGAACTTTGTGAAATATGTATCAATACCAACAGATCTCAGGACGTTGTTTGTGTAGTTGAAGACATTAGAGATGTGATGGCTGTTGAGAGTACCGCTTCGTTTAGAGGCGTATATCACGTGCTAGGAGGTAAAATATCTCCTATGGATGGTATTGGCCCTCATGATTTGAAAATCAATAGTTTAGTTGAAAAAGTTCGTTCAGGACGTATTAAGGAGCTTATTTTTGCCTTGAGTTCTACAATGGAAGGCGATACGACTAATTTTTATATTTTCAAACAAATTCAAGATACAGAAGTTGTTATTTCCACGATTGCACGAGGAATTTCTGTGGGCGACGAATTGGAATATGCAGACGAAGTGACTCTTGGAAGAAGTATAACCAATAGAATTCCTTTTGAGCTTTCTATTAAATCTTAATTTATCTTGAAGCTATCGGTAGTCATTCTAAATTATAACGTTCGGTATTTTCTCGAGCTTTGCCTTCAAAGTGTTGAGGCTGCTTTAATCGACATTCCTTCAGAAATTATTGTGATAGACAATAATTCAAAGGATGACAGCTGCATGATGGTAAAAGAAAAATTCCCATCAGTAGTTGTAATTGAAAATACATCCAACATAGGGTTTTCAAAAGCAAATAATCAAGCTATTAAAGTAGCTAAAGGCGCGTATGTATGTATACTTAACCCAGATACGGTAGTTCCAGAAGATGGCTTTATAAAAGTTCTAGATTTCGCTGAAACGAAATCAAATCTTGGAATTATTGGCTGCCGATTGGTCGATGGTGCCGGTAAATTTTTACCTGAAAGTAAGCGGAACATCCCAGTTGTTAGTATTGCAATTAAAAAAATATTAGGAAGTTCCAAATACTATTACGCAAACCATGTCTCAGATCATGGGGTTGGAAAAGTAGATGTGCTAGTAGGCGCTTTCATGCTTATAAAACGAGAGGTTTATAACTTATTAGGAGGTTTTGATGAAGAATATTTTATGTACGGAGGAGATATTGACCTATCCTATAAGTCCCTCAAGTCAGGTTATGATAATTATTATTATGGCGACGTATCCGTTATTCATTACAAAGGTGAAAGTACCCGCAAAGATGAGGTTTACCTTAGGCGATTTTACGGCGCAATGCAGATTTTTTATAACAAACATTTTAAAAAAAATAGTCTCTTCGATTTCTTAATATACTTAGGAATTAAATGGATGGTTTTATTCAATTCAGCACATAAAATCACTCCAAAAAAACCTAGTATTTCTCTCTTATTATCTAAAGATCCTGACCAGAAATTGGTTGAGAAATTAAACCCAGTAATAGCATCTAGTTTTGATGAGGTTAGAGCTGGAAGTGAAGTCATATTTGATGCTGCAGGAACCTCGTTTAAATCGATTATCGATCACATGCAATTTTTTTCAGAACAGCAATGCCTGTTTAAAATACAGCCTAAAAACCGTTCCTATATCATAGGTAGTAGCTCCACAGATTCAAAGGGGGAAGTAATACAATTTTAAAATTCCTGAATAGTTTCATCTATTTTTGTAAATTTGTATTCTATAATTATACACCCAATCATATTATCCTATGGCAAAATTTGAACTTAAATTACCCAAAATGGGTGAGAGTGTAGCAGAGGCAACCCTTACAGCTTGGCTCAAAGATGTAGGTGATAAAATTGATGCTGACGACCCCGTTTTAGAAATTGCTACGGACAAAGTAGATAGTGAGGTCCCCAGTGAAGTAGAAGGTATTTTGATTCAGAAACTTTTTGAAATTGATGATGTTATTGAAGTGGGTCAAACAATCGCAATTATTGAAACAGAATCCGGTACTGAGACAATACCAGTACCAACTCCAGCAGTTGCAGAAGTTTCAGAGCCTAAAGAAGTAGAGCAACTTGAGACTTCTATTTCAAAGGTACAAGATCAAATGAGTCCAGTTCAATCTAACGAGACACGTTTTTATTCCCCTTTGGTTAAAAACATTGCCAAAAAAGAAGGTGTTTCACAATCACAACTGGATTTAATTCAAGGGTCCGGAAAAGATGGAAGGGTTACCAAAAATGACATGCTGGCCTATTTGTCTAATGTGTCAGATCCTACTCCAGTGAGGGTTGAGGAGTCTAAGCCAGCTACACAGCCAGTTTCACAAAGCTCATCTACTGTTAGTCCCGTTTTAAGCCGTGGAGAGGATGAAATCATTGAAATGTCACGTATGGGTAAATTGGTTTCGAAACATATGATAGATTCAATTCAAACGTCTGCTCATGTACAATCATTTATTGAAGTTGATGTTACAAAAATATGGAACTGGAGATTAAAAATAAAAGAATCGTTTAAAGCACGAGAAGGGGAGAATATCACGTTTACTCCCATATTTATGGAAGCGATAGCATATGCACTTACCGTGCATCCAATGCTTAACATTTCTATTCAAGATGGAAAAATAATTAAACGTAAAAATATTAATATTGGTATGGCTGCATCTTTAGAAGATGGAAACTTAATTGTACCAGTAATTAAAAACGCAGACCAATTGAATTTAGTTGGTATGACCAAACGAGTTAATGACTTAGCATTGCGAGCACGAACAAATAAACTCAAGCCCGACGATATTCAAGATGGCACTTATACAGTGACTAATGTTGGTGGGTTTGGAAGTATTATGGGGACACCTATTATAAACCAACCACAAGTTGGAATTCTAGCGCTTGGTGCTATTAGAAAAGTACCAGCAGTTATCGAAACTAGCGAGGGGGATTTTATAGGTATTAGACAAAAAATGTTTTTATCACATTCCTATGATCATAGGGTAGTAAATGGCGCTTTAGGGGGTCAGTTTTTAAAGACAGTCAAAGATTACTTAGAAGCATGGGACGCTAACAGAACACTATAAATATGCAATTAAACCTTAATAAATCTATTTGTTTCTTTGATTTAGAAACAACAGGCATAAGTATTACTAAAGATAGAATTGTTGAAATATCTATTTTGAAAGTAAATCCGGATGGATCTGAAGAAAAGAAAACTTGGTTAGTAAACCCAGAGATGCCTATTCCAGCAGTAGTGACAGCAGTCCACGGAATCACAAATGAAAAAGTAGCAAATGAGCCAACATTTAATGAGTTAGCGAAGGAAGTTAACACATGGATTAAAGATTCTGATTTAGGAGGATTTAACTCCAATCGTTTTGACATCCCTCTTTTAGCCGAAGAAATGTTACGAGCAGATATTGATTTTGACATGAAAAATCGTCGTTCTGTAGATGTGCAAACTATTTTTCATAAGATGGAGCAGCGTACTTTAACAGCAGCCTTTAAATTTTATTGTGACAGGAGTTTAGAAGATGCACATAGTGCCGAAGCAGATACAATGGCCACATATGAGGTATTGAAAGCGCAACTAGATCGTTATGAAGATTTAGAGAATGACACTAGTTTTTTAGCAGACTTTAGCTCTCGAAAAAAAATTGCAGATTTCGCAGGGTTTATAGCCTTTGATGAAGATGGAGAGGAGTGTTTTTCCTTTGGAAAGCATAAGGGTAAGAAAGTAACCGAAATTCTTGAAAAAGAGCCTGGATACTTTGGGTGGTTGCAATCTGCGGATTTTCCTTTATATACTAAAAAGGTGTTAACGGCCATAAAGCTACGGTCGCTTAACAATAAGTTATAATAATGAAGTTAATTTGTATTGGTCGCAATTATGCGCAGCATATATCGGAGCTTAGAAATGAAAAACCAACGGAGCCCGTTATTTTTCTAAAGCCTGACACCGCAATTCTTTTAAAAAAACAGCCATTTTTTATTCCAGATTTTTCAAATGAAGTGCATCATGAAGTTGAAGTCTTAGTTAAAATTAATAGGGTTGGAAAATACATTGATTCAAAATTTGCCCATAAATATTACGAACAAATTGGTTTGGGTATTGATTTCACAGCACGTGACCTTCAGAAACAACTTAAAGAAAAAGGCCTTCCGTGGGAGAAATCTAAGGCATTTGATGGCTCGGCAGTTATTGGTAAGTGGGTCTCTAAGTCAAGCTATAAAAATTTAAATAAATTACCGTTTAGTCTTCTTAAAAATAATGAAACAGTACAGTCTGCTACTACAGAAGATATGTTGTGGGGAATTGATGAGATCATAGCTTACGTTTCACGTTTTTTCACTTTAAAAATTGGAGATATCATTTTTACTGGCACCCCATCAGGGGTTGGTAAAGTGGAGTCTAACGATTCATTAAAGGGCTACATTGCAGACGACGAATTCTTTTCTATTAAAGTTAAATAAATTATGAAGGCAGAAATTATTACCATTGGAGATGAAATTTTAATAGGTCAAATTATAGATACTAATTCTGCATTTATTGCGAAGGAATTAAATAAAATTGGTGTTTCAGTTTACCAAATCACTTCTGTGCAAGACGATAAGACACACATTTTAGAGGCCTTTCAAGCTGCAGAAAAAAATGTTGATATCATTATTATTACTGGAGGTTTAGGCCCTACAAAAGATGATATTACAAAAACAACCTTAGCGGAGTATTTTGATGACACTTTAGTATGCGATCAAGCGGTCCTAGAAAACATAAAGTACTTGTGGAAGAATTTCGTAAAACAGCCACTCCTTCAGGTAAATATCGATCAATCTTTAGTACTTTCAAAAGCAACATCTTTGATGAATAAATCAGGGAGTGCTCCCGGTATGTGGCTAGAAAAAAACAAGACAATATTTATTTCTTTACCTGGGGTGCCTTACGAAATGAAAGGACTTATGAACGATGAGGTTTTGCCACGAATTTCAAAGAAATTTAAACGCCCTTTTATTCTTCATAAAACACTTTTAACCTATGGGTTAGGAGAGAGTGTTATTGCAGACCGAATAAAAGAATGGGAGTCTGCTTTACCAGAGTCTGTTAAGTTGGCCTATTTACCAAACCTTGGAAGGGTGCGCCTTAGGCTGTCTTCTAAGGGGTTTAATGAGGCAGTAGTTACAAACGAAGTTGAGGCTCAAGTGGCCACTTTAATCCCTTTAATTAGCGATATTTTTGTGGGTTTTGAAGAACAATCATCTATAGAGCAGATCATAGGAAATCAACTAACAAAATTAGGGAAAACATTTTCCGTAGTCGAAAGTTGTACCGGGGGTAGAATTGCAGAAAATATAACAGCTTACCCGGGCGCTTCAAGTTATTTTAAGGGGGGGCTAGTTGCTTATGCAATGGATTCTAAAATAGATATTTTAAAAGTTGACCCCAAGCTAATTGAGTTACACTCAGTGGTCAGTAACCAAGTTGCGGAGTCGATGGCTCAAAACGTTAAGAAACTATTTAATTCTGATTATGGATTAGCAACAACGGGAAATGCTGGACCTAGTAAAGGGGATTCTGATGCTGAAATAGGGACGGTTTGTATTGCAATAGCCACCCCAGATGGAGTTTTTTCTGAGCAGTTTAACTTTGGTAAACAACGACTTAGGGTGGTTCAGAAAGCAGTTACGATGGCCTTTACATTACTTCAGAAAGAAATTTTTAAAAAATGCTAAAATAAAGTTTGCGTACTTCTAAAGAATTCGTATTTTTGCACCTCGTTTTGAAACAACAAAACAATTAAAGTTAAGAAAAATGTCAAGAATTTGT
>Ga0115005_10000223_pt1 | contig 42817 bp, 40 predicted proteins | sample ArcOceMetagenome_FD_87163 | JGI IMG/M metagenome (GOLD analysis project Ga0115005, IMG submission 87163) | Marine eukaryotic phytoplankton communities from Arctic Ocean - Arctic Ocean - Greenland ARC118M Metagenome | ecosystem: Environmental > Aquatic > Marine > Oceanic | place: Arctic Ocean... | reverse complement strand
TTATTGGTTATTGGTTATTTCTATCGATTTCAACGTTAATTTTTCGATGATTTCCGTGAGTTGATTTTTGTCTTGAATACTTAACACGGACAATAATTCCTGTTCGCGCTCTAATACCATCGGTATTAATTGTTGATAAATTGACAAGCCATGTTCTGTTAGTTTTAATAATGACGATCGCTTATCCGTTTTATCGGCGCTTTTCACTAACAAGCCTTGGGTCTGCATTTTTGAAATTGCGCGGCTTGCTGGCATTTTTTCTAAATTTGTTTGCTCGCCTATTTGCTTAGCGGATAACAACTCTCCGTTACCTAAACAAGCTAAAACACGCCATTCTTGACGAGAAAGGTCAAATTTTCCCGTATAAATTTCGGCAATATTATCACTCACTTTTGCTTGAAGTTGAGTGAGCTGATAAGGGAAAAATTCTGTTAAGTGTAAGCTTTTCATCGTTTGTATATTCTCAGCTAATCTTGTGAGGGTGAATCGTTATCAACTCTAAATGATTCTGCATTCAAGTGATGCTTTTTCAATAGTTTATAGAAATCTGTACGATTTCGCTGAGCTATTTTCGCTGCTTGCGAAACATTACCTTCGGTCGTTTTTAATAATTTAGCTAAATAGTCTCGTTCAAATTGTTCTCGAGCTTCTTGAAATGACGGGAGCTTCGCGCTTTGTATTCGTAATGCATTGTTAATTAGACTTTCACTGATTAATGTTTCAGTGGATAAAGCGACACATTGTTCAACCACATTTTGAAGTTGTCTTATATTTCCAGGCCAGTCAGCCCTGATTAAGACTTCCATCGCTTCTTGACTAAATCCGTTTATTTTATGAGAAGTCTTTTCAATGGCTAAACTGAGGAAATGTTGTGCGAGCAAAGGGATGTCTTCACGTCGTTCTGCTAATGCTGGCAAAGTAAGTTCAACCACGTTTAAACGGTAATAAAGATCTTCTCGAAAGCTTTTATCAATAATGGCTTGTTGTAAATTTTTGTGTGTTGCAGCGATAATACGCACATCGACTTTTATTGACTGTGTATTACCTACTGGGCGCACTTCTTTTTCTTGTAAGGCACGTAATAGCTTTACTTGAAAACTCATCGGCATGTCACCCACTTCATCAAGAAATAAAGTTCCTCCATCAGTTGATTGAAAAAGGCCTTGATGACTTTTATCGGCACCGGTAAAAGCACCTTTACAATGTCCGAATAATTCCGACTCTAACAACTGTTCAGGTATTGCCGCACAGTTAATCGCGGTAAAATTTTTGTTGTGTCGCTTACTGGCTAAATGAACGGCCTTAGCCAGTAACTCTTTACCTGTGCCGCTAGGGCTATGTATTAATAAACTAAAGTCACTTTGTGCGACTTGATAGGTTTGTTGTAATAATGATGACATAACCGCACTACGGCTAATTATTTTTTCACGCCACACATCGGCTTCCTCGTTTTTATTGTGTGAGCTGTTCTGGGGTTGTAAACGTATTGCTTCTTCTACAGTTGATAATAACGCTTGGCTTTCAAAGGGCTTAGTTAAAAAGCTAAACACGCCTTGTTTAGTCGCATTGATGGCATCAGGAATAGTGCCGTGAGCAGTCATAATAATTACAGGTAGATTTGGTTCCTGTTGACGAATTTTTTCAAAAAGTGCCATACCGTCCATTCCTTCCATGCGTAAGTCGCTAACGACTAACTGAGGATGAAAAGTCTTTAATATACCTAATGCCATTTTAGCGCTATTTGCGGACTCGATTTGATAACCTGCTGCGGATAAACGAATACCGAGCAACCTTAATAAGTTGGGGTCGTCATCAACAAGTAGTATTTTTTCATGTTTATTTTCATTGAATTTCTTTTCTGAAGTCATCTTTTTTACTGCCCATGCTCATTAATATTACTTTCTATTTTTTTCAATTGAATAATCTGTTGCTGTAACGATTCGATTTTATCTTGCTGATGTTGAGAAGTTTTATTAATAAGGTTAAGCGCTTTATTTTCTAAAGATAATTGATTAAGCAGTAATATTTGCTGATTTAGTTGTGATTTCAGCATATTGAAAAAAGCAAAGTCAGTATAAGTTAAATGAACGTCTTTGAGATTATCTAAAGACAGTTGGTTTAATTTGCTTTTTGCTGTGAATGGGTTGTGAATAGGGGAGTTGGGCAGAGCAAATAACAGTACGGATTTAAATTGCTGCTCTATATTCAGCGCATTGTTATTTTTATTTTGCATATTGGGTTGGTTTTTATCGTGTGATATCAATTGGACTTGATGAATTTTGTCAATAATATTTTCATCACTTAATTTAGCCAGTAATAAATAATATTGAGCGTAATTAATATTGTTACTTTCAGACTTAATAGGTAATTCACTTTGTTTTAATAGCTCACAGCCTGCTAATATCAACAGTAAAGTAAGCACAAAGCTCATGTTTAGACATTTTTTCATTAGATTTTTACTCCAATCATTTTTTCTTTATAAAAAGCATTAGGTAACGTTATTTTCATTACGGTTCCATGATTTATTCCTGTATTACTTTTCATTTCAATCGAGCCATTAAGTCGTAAGAGCAGCTCTTTTACTATAGTTAAACCTAAGCCACTGCCTTTTATGGTTGCGTTTACTTCAGGCGTACCTTGATAAAAAGCATCAAATATTTTGTCTTGCTGCTCTTTATCTATGCCACAACCTCGATCAATAATAGACAAGGTCAATTGAGTATTATCGAGTGAATATTTAATAGTAATGACATTATTTTCATTGGTGTACTTAATCGCATTTGATAAGAGATTATCTAAAATAACACTTAATTGTTTAGCATTTACTTTCAGATTTACCGCTTGGTTTTTATGACTAATGGTTATTTTTTTACGTTTTATATCTAAACTTCTTTGCTGTAAAACGTTTTCAACCAATAATGATAGTTTAACAATTTCAACATCTTGTAAGCTGGTCGAGTCTAGAACAATATTAAAATCAAGAAGATCTTCAATCAAACGCTGTAAGCGAGTAACACTACTACGAATGATGTTAGATATTTCTTGTTGTTCGGGGTTTAACTCTCCCACACTATTGTCATAAAGTAACTCGGTGCCTTCCCTTATTGCCGCTAAAGGTGTTTTTAGTTCATGGGATATATGACGAATAAAGCTCGATTTTTGTAACTCCAGTGCATGTAAACGTTTACGCATAACCTCTAAAGCATCTGCGATTTCTTTTATTTCAGGCGAACCATTAAATATGACCTTTTCTTCAAAATGACTTAACTCTAAAGCGTGTATTTTACGCAGTAATTGTTTGAGAGGCTTAGTGATTAAGACGATAAAAATTGTAGCGATGATTAAGGTAAAAGGAATGATCAGTAAGCTTTTAAGCATATCGTGTCTAACATTATTAGCCGATATTTTTATTTTTTCAGCTTGAGATATTAATAAGTTATTACTTTGTTCAGCAAGTTTTTTACGTATAGAGACGAGTTGTGTAAATTTTACTTTTAATACCTCTAATGATGACTCTTTTAATTCATGTAAAGTTAAATAACGATGAACATCCGAAATTATTTCAGCGAACTCATTACTGAGTGAACGTAAACTACTATCAGTTTTGAATAATGTATTACTGGCAATAGTCGTTAATACCTTTTTTTCATGCTTTAAATAAGAGGTTAATAAATCTTGATCTTTAAGGATCAAAAACTGACCAGCACTCCTTTCCATTTTTCCTAATGTCAGATTAATTTGTCGGTTTGTTTTAACGAGATCAGCGACATTAAATATCGTTGACGTACTTTGATGAGAAAGCTGGGTAACTTGGTTCGCGCTATACAACAAAGCAAGTACTAAGGGAAAGGCCACCAAAGCAAATCCTAAAATGGTAAGTCTTCGAATGGAAAATAAATTGATATTAAAGATATTAGGAAAATTTAATTTTTTCATTTTAGTCACAAGTAATAGCAAGGTGGGTAGTTTAATTTTATTAAGGTAAAAAACAAGGGTGTCGCTTTTTTGAGACACATTACAAAGCGTTGCTACAGCTGCTATTTCAACGTTAACCTTGTTCTAGTGACTGTTTTTATTACAGTTATTCTTGTTATTGACACTTTTAGATTATTTCAATTTCTTTATAAATATTTTATCTGTTGCTAAATAGCGACACATTTGTGATGTGAATCCGTTATTACTTACTCTTTGTTTATTTAAATCAGTCACTTGTGATATTGGTTCGATTCCTGCTATATCTCATTTGATATTAATTAAACCTATTTATGAAGGAATTACCATGAACCATATCAGCCTAAAAAAATTAACCTTAATCGTGAGCACTTTTGCCTTAGCTTCTTATTTTGTCAGGGCTAAAGAAAATGAGTTGAACCTTGTTCTACCTGACGCTGAAGTTGCTGCAGTTAAAACGGTAACAACTAAAGCTCGCTCAATAGATAGTCTAAAATATTCTCAAGGTGATATTTCAACATTATTTGCTGAGTTCGATATGGATAAAAATAGTTTACTTAATAAAGCCGAAATACTTGCGAGTAAATATGAATTATTGTCAGAACACTTTTCAGATATTGACCAAAACTCAGATAATAAAATCAGTAAAAAAGAGTTTAAAAATTACTTTTCTGCAAAGACAGCACAAAAGAAGATTATTATTGATGTAAATAAAAAAAGTTAAATACCACGTTAAATAGTGGATCTCTAGAATTCCCCGTGACGAACCTCTGGCTGTTAACAACTTACAGCCAGATTTTTAATATAAATAGATGTATCGAAGAAGGTTATTTTTATGGACAGTAAGCTTACTAACATTGAACCGATAGACAAAATAGCAAGGTATGTACAAGTTGATGATTGGATTTTTGAAGTGAAAACCGTGCGTGCTATACGCGTAGATAAATACGGCAAACCATACAGTGCTATTGCTAATTTAACGCTAAACGGTGAAACCGGGTTCATCGATGGATTGTTGACGCGTGAGAATGAGAAATTCAGTCGAAATGATTTCCATGCTTTTTATAAGTTTTGTCAGCAAATGGAAGTAAAAAAAGTTAATTTTGATCGCTTTAGAAAGCATAAATTAATTTCTGAACATGTTGATGTTCAACCTTTAAAACAAAAAGCAATACTAAAGCTGGTTCGTTGAAAAAAATTTTTGACATGTTATTTATCTTCATGCTCTTCTGTTAATTTATTCGAATTACTTTAAAATACTATGCATTGTTAATCGTATTATATACAAATTCTATTTATGTCATTAAATACCGCTCGTCTCGACCGTTTTATCAGTGAACACTGCAACATTAGCCGTAGATCTGTCAGGCTAATGTTAGCGCAAAAACGTATCAAGGTTGACAATTCTATCGCAGACGATATTGGTCTGCGCATTGATAAATTTTCAAAAATTACGTTAGATGACAATATTTTACAAGATAATCAAGCACTCTATTTAATGCTCAATAAACCAATAGGCGTGGTGAGTGCAACCGTTGATAAACTCCATAAAACGGTAATAGATTTGCTTGACGAACAAGATGTATTTTTTGATGGCTTAAGTGAACAAAAAGAAAGCTTACATATTGTTGGTCGATTAGATCTCAACACGTCAGGTATGTTGTTGTTAACGAACGACAGTCGATGGTCAGAACGTTTAACTTCTCCAGAACATAAAGTAGAAAAATGTTATCGAGTGACGCTAAAGAATCCACTTACTGATGATTATATTGATGCATTTGCTGCTGGGATGTATTTTTCATTTGAAAATATTACGACTAAACCTGCAAAATTTAAAATTATCGCGAATAAAACCTCTTCTCAAGGCAATGAATATATTGCAGAAGTTAAATTAATAGAAGGGAGATATCATCAAATTAAACGTATGTTCGGTCGATTTCGTAATCCCGTTATTGGCTTGCATCGACAAGCCATCGGAAATTTATTATTGGATGACAATCTAGCTACTGGAAAGAGTCGTCTTTTAACTGATGATGAAGTGCTTGGTATTTTTATAAAACAACAAGCCTAATCAGACTCTTGTGCATCACTAATACGCTCTAAGCGTTCTTGTTCTTCTTCAAATGCCGCTTTTATTTCTTCCAATATTGTATCAACATTTGCTGATTTATTATTTTCTTTAAATAAACCGGTTAACTCAGTTTCTGGGGTTAATTCTGCTTTTTCATACAAAGCCCACATTTCTTGAGCATATTTACTTTTTGCCAATTCAGGAGCGAATTGGGCATAATAATCGGTAATATTGTTAACATCACGCACTAACATACTCTTCGCATTATTATTTGCTGAAGCATCTACAGCTTGTAGCAAATCGATAATAACAGGTCCGTATTCATCAACAAGCACATTGAATTCTGATAAATCACCATGAATTACACCTACGCACAGCATAATTTTTACGTAATTCATCATAATCAAATGATCTTCAATAGCGTGTTCACTCGGCATGATGACATCATTCAAACGTGGTGCAACTTCGCCTTCACCATCGGTGATCAATTCCATTAACAAGACACCTTCAAAACAACCAAATGGCTGCGGCACACGAATACCGGCAGTTGCTAAGGTATAAAGTGCTTCCACTTCGGCATTTTGCCAAGCATCTTCTTGCTGTTTTCTCCCATACTTTGAACCTTTTTCCATCGCACGTGCACGGCGGCTATTACGGCTTTTACGACCTTCTTGGTATTGAGCTGCTTTTTTAAAACTCCGTTTATTGGCTTCTTTATATACCTTAGCGCAGCGGATATCTTCACCACAGCGCACCATGTATACAGTTGCTTCTTTACCGCTCATTAATTGGCTGAGCACTTCGTCAACAAGTCCATCGTCAACAAGCGGTTGCAGTCTTTTAGGTATTTTCATTAGTTAATTAAATTAGCTTTAGTGTTATTCTTCATCAAAATCGTCTTCGTCTTCGTCTAGTGCTTTTACGGCACGGAAGCCTTCTTTAACAATTATTTCTATATAAAATGAGGTTAAGCCAAGTTTTTCAGCTTCATCAATATGTTTATTCATTGCAGTCAAATGAACAACTTCAGATTCTGCTTCAGTGATACCGTACTTACAATCGAAATCCCAAAAATCAACGCCAGCAGGTAGCTGCTTATTTCTTTCTCTTTTTACATACTTTTTAACATCATGTTTTACACCTTCAAATAAGCGAGCAAGTTTTATCTTTGGGTGTGTGATGTTGAATGTTTTTTTCATGACGATCCTAAATAATAAGGTTAAGAGAGTTTGTAATTTGTTACATATAAAACGTATTTTACGTTAATTTTTACTTGGGTGCGACCGTTAGTATTTGCTAAAGTGATCTTGGCTATATTTTTCAATGTTTTTACGGACTTTTTACCGAGGACTTCTCCCATTATGTCATTTTTATTTAAACGCTTATCACGACTCTTTTTTGTTTCAATTACAACGCTTCCTCTTATTGCTAATGCTAATGTTATTGATGATTTCAACCAATGTATTAATAAAATGAAAGTTCAAGCTTCTTCTGGGGGATTCTCTGATTTTATTGTTAATGATGTTATTCCAACACTATCTCCACTAAAAAAAGTGATTACATTAGATCAACGTCAACCTGAATTTAGTCAAAGCTTTGCTGATTATTTAAAATTGAGATTAACGAATTATCATATTGAAATTGGACGAAAAAAATTAAGTGAACACAAAGTCTTATTTGATAAATTATCTAAAAAGTATGGTGTTCCTGCTCAATATTTAGTCGCCTTTTGGGGGCTAGAAACAAACTTTGGGCGTCATAAAGGAAAAATGTCTGTGCTCAACTCTTTAGCAACATTGGCGTGTGATGAAAGACGTAGTCAATATTTCACTTCAGAAATTTTTGATTTATTTCATTTAATTGATAATAAAACGGTGACTGTTGCACAGCTAGAGGGGTCTTGGGCTGGGGCAATGGGTCATATGCAATTTATGCCATCTGCTTTTAGAAAGTACGCCATAGATGGGAACAATGACGGTAAAATAGATCTTTGGCAAAGTGAAGATGACGCATTAACTTCAGCAGCTAATTATTTAAACAGCATTGGTTGGCGAGAAAAAGAACGCTGGGGACGGCAAGTAAACCTACCAGAAAATTTTGCTTTTCAAAAGGTAGAATTTGATCAGTTCTATTCATTGGCGATTTTTAAACGTTTAGGTGTAACGCGAGCTGATGGTAAAGCTTTATCTGATTATAAAATTGATGCGGAGTTAGTCTTACCTGCGGGGGCTAGTGGGCCCGCCTTTTTAGTTTATTCCAACTTTAATGTGATCATGAAATGGAACTTGTCAGAGAATTATGCACTTTCTGTTGGCCTGTTAGCTAATCTTATTCAAGGCGCAGCAGGATTAAAAACAAGTAATAACCCTCCAGTTGCTTTGTATAAGTCGGCGGAGTTACAAGCGTTACAAGAAAAGCTGAATGTGATGGGATACGATGCAGGTAAGCCCGATGGCATTTGGGGTCCTAAAAGCCGTAAGGCTATTCGCTTGTATCAGTTGCAGCATGGTTTGGTGGGTGATGGTTTCCCAAATCGTCAAGTGTTAATAAAGGCAGAAATTAACCATTAATTAGGTCCTTATTATTAACCATTAGTGTTTGGTTAATCTTATTCAGAAAGCTTTTATACTAAAACGTTAAAGTATTAAAGGTATCAGCCACAGTTGGAATTCTCGTAAAGATATGGATATATCACCATATTTTTGCGAGATGTTGATGCAAGATAATTGCACATTTTATAAAATAGATCGTGTCGAGACATGTAATAGATTTAAACAACTAAAGTATTTTGAAATCTATAATCATTGTTGGAGGATCTATTCCATAGTAAGTGTATTCAAACTATTGTTTACGTTCGTGCAGCCGCTAATAGCCATTTTGTGAAAGCTACAACAGGTGGATAAGTAAGTTGTTCGTGGGGGGTAACTAAATAATAGCCAAAACTACTGGTGACAGGTAAATCAAGTGCAGGTACCAACTCTTTTTTATCAAGTTCACTTTGAATCAAAAATTTAGGGAGTAATGCGACACCTAACTCGGCGGTAGCTGCTTTGGCAATTATAGAGACTTGTTCAAATAACATCCCCTGATTTGCTGGCGGTTTGGTTTTATTTTGTAAAAACCAATCTTGCCATGCTAGTGGGCGAGTAGCCAAATGCAAAAGAGGTAGTTTCTTTAGATCCTCGATGTTTTGTAAATTTTGTTTGTCTAATAATTTGGGCGAACAGACAGGAATAGACTCTTCACCCATTAAGAAGGTGCTTTGAGTGTTAGGCCAATCTGGAGAGCCGTAATGAATGGCAAGGTGGAGGTTCTCACTACGAAAATCAAACGGCGCTAATTTAGAGACAAAATTAACGGTAATATCTGGATGTTTTTCTAAAAAATCAGCGAATTTCGGGATTAACCAACGCGCACCAAAAGTAGGTAAAATAGCGAGATTTAGCGTGCCACTCATCGGACTGGTTATTGCTCTTAATGAAGCATTTAAAATAAGCTGCAAGGCTTGATGAATTTCTTTTGCATACACCTCTCCTTTATCAGTCAAATGAATTGTTCGTTTAATGCGCGTGAATAACTCAATATTGAGCTGCTCTTCTAATGCTTGTACTTGGCGACTAATAGCACCTTGCGTTAAATTCAACTCTAGCGCTGCAGCAGTAAAGCTTCCTGTTCTCGCCGATGCATCAAATGCCATTAACATACTAGTACTTGGGAGTAATTTTCTTTGAAATGCCATCAAATATTTCCATGTGTTTTGCTTGTATCATTACCAAAGGTAATGTTTTAATGAGATAAAGTCGTTTGAAGCTCATTACTCGATAGTACACTATGATTGAAATATATACACTTATCTTTAAGTTTGTTGTATTTCATATGAATGATGTATGAGTTAACAACATGACTTAGAGTAATTGCTTCACTTAACTTAAGGAATAAAAATGGCAAAGGCAGAAAAATATATCCCAACCCCTAAAGCTCAGGAATTTCTAGATAAAGTAGAAAATGGCAAACACGACAGACAAATTATCAATGGCTTAAAGAAGTTTCTTGATGATCGTGCACCTGAGGATATGTTGAATTTTTATTCTGAAGATGAAAAAAAAGCGCTAATTGCGATAAAAGGCACAGAGCAAGATATTGAATCACGTATGCCAGTTAAAATTACGCGTCATTATTATGATTTAGCAAAAAATAGTTTACCGCTACAAACATTAGTTAAAGCAAGTCCGGCTGAAACATTTGATATGCAAGGTGCACCAGATCCTGGTAATCAAATGAGTTACAGCCCGATTGAAGGTCTGATTCATAAATATGAGCTTGGACTGATTTATGTTGCGTCAACGTGTTCTGCTCATTGCCGTTTTTGTTACCGCGAAGAGTTGATTGCTAAAAAAGAAATTACTCGAGATGACGGTACTGCTGAACGTAAAGGTTTAGCACAAATATCTGAACTCGTTAAATATATCAATGAGCATAATAAAATTGTTGCCGACAATGGTGGCATTCACCCTGAAACAGGTCGTGAAAAGCTCCGTGAAATCTTGATGTCAGGTGGCGATCCTATGGTGCTATTGAATAAAAATTTAGCACAATGGTTTTCTGCTTTAGCAGATGCGGGCATAGAGAATATTCGTATCGGTACTAAAGAACTTGCTTTTTTTCCTGACCGTTTCGATAAAGAATTTTTTGCCATGATGGACGATTTTCATGCGGTTTATCCGGGTATTCGTTTTCGCATGATGGTGCATTTTAATCATCCGGATGAATTTTTACAAAAAGATGAAAATCGCAATTTTATTGATAACCCTGATGGCGGCTTAATGTGGATCGAAAGCACACGCAGAGCTGTTGAAGAGTTAGCAAATAGAAACTGGATTTCCATTGAAAACCAAGCACCCTTTATTAAGGGGATAAGCAATGATGCAAACGCGATTCGTATTATGCAGCGAGAGCTAAAACGTAATCGTATCGAAAATCATTACTTCTTCTGTGGCCGCGATATCATTGGCCATAAAGCCTTTAATTTACCTATAGAAGAAGCATGGAAATTATTGAATGATTCGCAAAAGGGTCTTTCTGGTGTAGAAGCTCATGCTCGATTATCAATTACCCATTATTTAGGTAAAACTGAGGTTGTTGCTGTTACCAATGAACCTATGCCTGGCGTACCGGGAACAGAGCATGGCGTTGTAATCTTTAAGTTATTACGTGGCGCAGCTGGCGCTCATAATAAAGGTCAAGTCGCTATTGTTGGCCGTAACCCTGAAGCTATCTGGTTTAGTGGTTATGAAGACAGAGTGATTTTTGATGAAGCAGGTCTTTTTAAGCATTCTATGCAAGAGACCAGTAGTATTGAGTTGGTGGTAAATAGCTAATTACTATTTATGATTTAACTAAATAATAAAGCCGACAATATTGTCGGCTTTTTTATGTTCAGGATGAACGGTATGTCGCGGTGCCATGGATGGCAAGGAGCGACAATGTTCAGGATGGCCTCTATCAGACATCCTGTCTTTCAAGGCATTAGTGCATCCATGTACGTTAAAGGTCATGATTTTTTGTTCCCGAAAAATCATAAGTCCCTCCATCCATGGAGGCAATGTCCGGTGTCATGGATGGCAAGCAGCGACGATGTTTAAATTTTATAACTTCGGCATTATTTCAATAATGTAGTCACGAGCCAAGTTGATATATCACTAAGTTGTTCTGGTAGAACACTGTGTGGCATGCGATAAGATTGCCATTTAGCCTTATATCCAGCGTCAATAAGTAATTGATTTGCCATTTTTCCCGAACTTATTGGTACCACGTCATCTTGATCACCATGATTTTGTAATATGGGGGTATTTTTGTTTTCTGTTGTTAAGTTATCAGGTAAACGATCAGCAGTAGGTAAATAGCATGATAAAGCCATTATTCCAGCTAATTTTTTAGGATATCTAAGACCTGTAAATAAACTTACCACACCACCTTGGCTAAAACCGGCAAGTACTATTTTATCGGCAGTAATACCAGTATCGATCTGTTGTTGGATAAGAGCATGAATAGCACTTTCAGATTCAAGCACGCCAGGCATGTCAGCACGATTATGTAAATCCATACTTTTAATATCGTACCAGGAACGCATAACATAGCCTTGATTTATTGTTACCGCTTGCTCTGGTGCGTGTGGAAATATAAAACGAATACCATGATTTTTTGGTAAATTTAATACGGGAACAATAGGAGCGAATCCATCCCCTGAATCACCAAGGCCATGAAGCCATATAACACATGAAGTGGCTGGAGATTTTGGTTCAATAATGATGCGTTCTAAGGGTTTTATCGACATGTACTTTGCTTATAGTAAGGAGTTTTAATTGACGACCATGATAACAGTCCTTCGTGCTTTCCTAAAGCAGTTGCTTTATTAGTGAGATTAAAAACAGGAGACGTAGTGATGAAAAAAATAAACACTATCATGTAATAGATATTTTATCTGCATTTTTGGAGCAGGTAAAAATTTATAAATAGATGAAATACGTCTTATATTATATCTACAACGCTCTTTCTTTCGGCTGTAAAATAAAATCATCTTCTACATAAAACTGTTCAGCGCTGCAGCTATTCCACCAATCTTGCCAAGGAGAATCATCGTTTGACTGTACGGACACTTTTGATAGTTCAGACATATTTAATAAGTCATTCACCCCCAGTGGTTTGCTTAAACTACCGGTTGAAATTAAACGTCCGTAAGGGGATCTACGTTTGATCATTTGTGGTTTAAGTTTAGCGGGATCATTAAGGCCCATACTGCCAACAAGTTCATAGAAACTGGCTAACGTATTATCATGAAAGTTCTTCACTCGGTCGCTTTTATCTATAAGATCAATGGCCTTACGTCTTGCAGGATCTTGTGTTGCGATACCTGTAGGGCATTTATTGGTATTACATTGCTTTGATTGTACACACCCTAGCGCAAGCATCATGGTGCGGGCTGCATTAACGGAATCGGCTCCTATCGCTATTTTTGTTAATATATCGAAACTGGTGGCGGTTTTACCTGAAGCAATAATATGTATTTGATCACGTAAACCAACACCTATTAATGCATTATTCACAAAACTAACCGCTTCTAAACACACCATGCCAAGACGGTTAGAAAACTCGATAGGCGCAGCACCTGTTCCACCTTCTGCGCCATCTACTGTAATAAAGTCTGGCGTTATCCCCGTTTTTAGCATTGCTTTACATATACTAAGAAACTCAGCGGGATTTCCAATACAAAGTTTAAAGCCAACAGGCTTTCCATTACTTAACTCTCTGAGTTTTTTTACAAAGTTTAATAAAGCTATCGGTGTTGTACATTCAGGATTAACTGCAGGAGAAACACAGTCTTTATCTGTTGAAATGTTACGAATATTAGCAATTTCTTGTGTTATTTTTGCTTTAGGCAATACACCACCATGACCAGGTTTTGCACCTTGACTCAACTTTATCTCAATCATTTTTATTTGTGGTTTAGTCGCGGTAGTAATAAAATTGTGTTCATCAAACTCACCTTGATGATCACGACAACCAAACAACCCAGTGCCTATTTGCCAAACAATATCACCGCCATGCTTTAAGTGATAAGGACTAACTCCACCTTCACCTGTATTGTGAGAACAATTTGCTTTTTTAGCGCCTAAGTTGAGAGCAGCAATGGCATTAGCACTTAAAGAGCCAAAACTCATTGCGGAAATATTTAAATAGGAAGCTTGGTAAGGTTGCCGACAATAAGCGCCGCCTATTGTTATGCGCTTAGTTTCATTTTTGATGGTTTTGGGGGAAAGTGAGTGCCATAAGCTTAAATAGTTTTCAGCTAATAAATCTTGCTGTGTACCAAAAGCGACAGTATCACGAATGTTTTTTGAACGTTGGTAAACTAACGTACGCTGTTCGCGGTTAAAAGGGCGTTCTTCGGTGTCATTAGCAATAAAATATTGTTGTATTTCAACACGGTATGATTCTAAAAAATAGCGGAGATAAGCAACTACAGGATAGAGTTTATTGAGGTTGTGCTTACTGTAATTAAGGTCGTAATAACCGATTAAACTATAGGTGAGCGTAAATACAAAAAAGAGTAAGTTGAGCCAACTAGATGTTTGGTTGAGTAACAACAGCGCACTGATATTACCTATGCTAGTGATAAACCAGTAGACCTTCTGCATTATGGTCATGTTGCTTCCTTTCTTATTATTCTGACGTTATCACTCTACTTTCTCATTTTATTATCCTCAATAGCAAGTAATGATGATGCTGTTCCACAAATGCGACAACCTAATTTTTATCCTGTGTCGATTCCGGCACACATATATTTATATAAAAACAATTGGTTATATTATCGCATTAATAACAAGGGCTTACGTTTTGATTCTTGTTGGCATGGCTATTGTAATAGATAACTCAATTCTTCATTAATAAAATGCAGCATAAGTTATGGATATTCGAAGAGAAAAACAAGCAACACCTTTGTGGCGTAAATATTGGTATGTGCAGTCGTAATGATGTTAGCTTTTGCAACGTATCAGCTAAAGAGCTTTATGGGCGATGCATCTTTCATTGTTAAACAAAGTGAATTAGTAACCGCAGTTGTTGAGCAAAGCCGTTTCCAAGTGAATGTTCGAGCAACAGGCGTGTTAAAACCTGTATATATTCGTTGGATTTCAGCACAAGTTTCTGGTCGTGTTGAACAAGCTTTTGTAAAAGCAGGAGCACATGTTAATGAAGGGCAAATCCTCATGTAACTTTCTAACCCTGAGTTACATCGAGAATTAGAAAAAGCGCGTTGGGAATTTTAGGCCAAGAAAGCTAAAAATTATGCCGCTTATATATCACTTGAGTCTCAATTGCTTGATCTATAAAACTCAGCGGTCTAAGCTGATTTCAGCTACCAAAGTAGCAAGTTAAAGCTTGATCCAGAAACTCAATTAATAGCACAAAAAGATGCCCCAGTATCCGCCATTGATTACCAGCGAAGCCAATTAGCCGTTAAACAACAAAATCAATACTGGTTTTCACAACAACAAAAATTTGAAAAAATGAAAGCGAGTTTATTTACGTCAAAAACTGCTCAGCACGCCCGTTTAGGTTTAGTGGAAAATAATTATCAGCACATTAAGGACCAAGTGGATACCTTAGCTGTAAAAGCAACAACGAATGGTTTGGTTCAGGTAGTGGTATCGGCTTAGCTTTATGTAAACAAATTTTATTTAATCATGAAGGCCTTTAACGTTAATAAACAGAAAGGAGTAGAAGCCATAATTTCACATTCAAAGTATTAATAATAATTTTTGTAGATTTAATCATCTACTATTGGTTAAAAAGTTATTCTTTTATTATAATTACTTCAATTCATTGCAATACCTTAATAAATGGGTATGATCCTCGCCTTTTCTAAATTATTGATAGGCTATGTCTTAAGGCATGTCTAACAATAATCTTCATATTGGAGTTTGTAAAGTTTAATGAAAAAATTGTTATCTTCACCTGTTCAAATGTCTCTGTCGACTGCTGAAAATCAGGTTTATCAAAATGCCCTAAAATACTTTACGCCACTAAGTTTAAACTTAATGGCTGTTAAAGTTTCTCAACGTCCAGATGACTTTCTTGGTTGGTGTGGTGAATTAATTCGATTATGTCGTGAAGATCTAAATATGGAACTTTTAGATGAAGAACAGTTTTTACCGTTAAAAAAATTACAAGAGACCCTTGACGTTGGCTTTAGCATTAGTCAATTTAAGATGGCTCGTATTGCCCCTTGGCCAATATTTGTTGATTTTATAGAACAACAAAACAAGATCCATGCACTAGATGAACGTTTGCGTTTATTGAGCTATGTTGATGAAATTCGTCAACAACCATTAGCCGATTTAATTGAAGAAGATCGTTTAGCTTTTGCCGGTAAACACACGATTAATCACGATTACAGTATCTATAATTTTGATGTTGAGTGGTTTGCTGCAACGAAAGGCGCGAAAGTATTTCATACTTTATTAGTTAAATGCCCTGAGAAGTTTGATTCTGCATTAGCGCATATCCCTTTAACGGGTGAAGTAAATCATGACGACTATCAAAACTTTGTTAACGATTTTCAAAAAATTTTTAAAGAGTACACTCAAGATAAAGCACAAGGTGAGAAAGCACCTTTAGCCGCAGCAACTCGTCTACTAGCCATGCGAAGACCCGATCAATTTATTGCACTTAACAATAATAAAATTGATATTTTATGTCAGGGTTTATCAATTGCAAAATTTAAAAACACCGATTTTTCTTCATATTGGCATGACATGATTGGAACTTTGCGTACTTTTCCATGGTGGCATCATGCTAAACCAGATGCGAATGCTCAAATCGCCAAAGAAAGTGATGCAACTGATACCAGTGAAATGACTAACAAAGAAGTAAGTAATGAGCTGGCTATATGGAGTAATCGCGCTGTATTAATTGATTTATTTTTATTTGCTGATGCTGAATTAGCACAAAATTCAAACTTTATACGTTTACGCGATAAAATCCGTAATAAAGCGATGACAAAATCAAAGGCTACGCCTAAAAAACGCAGTAAAGAGTCAGCAGAAGTTTTAGTTGATAGAGCATTAACTTCAGATGATATACCTGAGTATTTATTAGGAAAACGTGACTCCATTATTATTCAGGTTAAAAATGGCAAAAGTGTCGAGCAAGCGATTGGATTAATGCGTGCCATTTTTGGCTAAATCAATAACTGATATTTTAACGTAAGGCCAAATGTTAGGCATAAAAAAACACGAGATTGACGAGATCAATTTCGTGTTTATTATTTTATACGCGTTTAACTATTATTTTTTATAACTAGCAGCAATGTTATTCATTCGCTCATTCGCACTATCAACAGATGATTTAACATCTTCTATTGCTTTATTACTTTTGTTTTGCTGATTTTTTATACTAGCAACTTCATCGGTCAACGCATCAACTTTATTTGTTAGCATATCAACTTTCTGATTTAAGCTACTAACACTTCCTTCTAAAGCATCTGTGTTTGCACAACCCGTTACTGTGATTATTAAAACGGTTAAAGCCATTTTTTTAATTAACATCGTGTCTTCTCCTTTTATATTTCAAAATCAAGTATGCCATAACGTGATAAAAGTGTAATGATCAATATTTATTAAAAACATGTATTTATTTGTTTGATTTATGCATCATCTCTTCTATCTTGCGCACGAGTAAATCAATTTTTATTTCAAGCAGCTTATTATGATCAAGTATTTCTTTATTTTGTTTACGTAATTCTCTGTTTTTAACATTCGTATTAGAAAAGCCAAAAAAGCGATTAATAAATTGTGCACCTATAAAACTCATTAATCCTACGCCAATATAGAACATGCACATAACAACAACTCTACCTGCATTTGTTACAGGGTAATAATCACCGAAGCCGATAGTACTAGAGCTCATTTGCAACGCCCAAAATGCGTTGGCATAGGTCTTAATATTTGCTTCAGGATTTGATAATTCAAAATGTAGTAAAAGTTGTGCACTTGCTGCCATGATAAGATATAGGGTTAATATCGTTAGTATTAAAATATATCGTGATTTGTAATTTTTGATACCAAATTCATCGATTGTGTAAGGTTTAATTCTATGGTCAATAATCATTATTTTTATAAATTCACTGGTCAGGTATTAAAGTTTATTATTCAATGCTTCCGGTCACGTGTCGAATTAAATCATCCATTAATTTACGTTTTATTTCAAGCTGTTGTTCAGGGGATAGATCATACTTTAACGCTAAGACTTCGTAATCATCTTGTCCCAAACTAACCGTTAAACGGGGGCGTTTAGGCCTTTTGTTAGTAGGGAGTCCCAGAATATCACGGATTTGGTCTGATGGACTCAAACCTGCGTTCAATGCTTGGGTACGGATTGCTAATTGAATTTTTTCATCCATATCAAAAGCAACTTGCACTGCCTTAACTGCTTTTATCGAAGATTGCCACTTCTCAGGTAGTTTTCTACTCACAATTTAGCTCCCAGGGAATATATCAATAATATCAGATGTTGGTCGATATAAAGTGATAAATAAGTCAGTATCACCTTCTTGCCATACTTCAATATCAATGCCGCGAGATTGCTCTTCATCAAGTAAACTATAAAGTTCGAATTGCTCACCAGCTTGATTTCCTTCATAGGCGCTCAAACTTTCAGTTCGATTATCTTTACGATGAAAATAGCCTACTTTTGAAAAAACTTGTTGCTGATATTGTGAGCTACTCCAACCTGATGTTAGTGAAGAATCTGCTTTTCTTTCAAGAAATGCTTCTCCAGGTTCATCAAATACAGTGGCGAATTCATCTAAATCAAAGAGTGTTTCGATATCTTTGTGTTGAATTTTTAGTGCAAATTTAAGGAAGGTTTGATCATCTTTTTCAATGGTTAAGTAAAGTTCAAGATTATTTTCGCCTTGCAATACCCATTCAGTTTGCGTATTGCTTTCAAATTCGTAACAGTTAATGGCGGACACTTGGAACTGTTGTGTTCGTAATGCTTCGGGTAAAGCGAAACTATCAGTAAGTACGATAATGTCTTTAATTTTTAACTCTTCAGCAGAGTTAACTTGGCGTTCGTCTGCTTGCTTTTTAAATAGTCGTTTTAGAAAACTCATATTCAGATCCCAAAAATCCGCCTAGGTGTCGGGAGGATAACATCTAGGCGGTTAAAATGGTGTTTTTGAGTCAAGAATGACTCAAAAACGCTATATTACTTCTGTTTAGCTTTCAAACGATCTAATACTGAGTTGGCACTATTATCAGCACCACCAATACCCGCTTCTTTAAGTTGAGCGGCTAATGAGTTATCTGAATTTTCAGACTCAAGTACTTCAGCTGCTTTCATTTGATCATCAAACTTCTGTTGTTTAGCTTTAATACGCTCTAAAGAATCTTTAGCATTGAGTAACTTAGAGTTACTTGATGAAAAGTTATCAGTGATTGCCGATGTTGCTTTTTGTACACTTTCTGTGGTTTTAACCATTGAAAGTTGACGTTTATATTCACCCACTTGGCGTTCACTTTTCTTCACTAATTCTTTTAAACGATTTGCACTACCTGAAAAGCTATCAAGTGCTTGTTGTTGAGATGCTAGATCATTTTCTAAAGTTGAAATTTTTTCAGCAACGGCGAGAGCTAAAGTTTCATCACCTTTATCAAGTGCTTGAACGGCATAACCTTCGTGCTCAGTAACTTCACGCTTTAAACGGTCTACTTCACGGCTTGATGACATTTGCTGAGCCATAACACCGGTAAGGTCACGTTTGGCTTTCGTTAAGTGATTCTCTGAATCACGAATTTCCTGCTCAAAGATACGTGTAGCGTTTGAATCAACAATTGATTCTCCAACTTCTGAAGCGCCACCTCGAATTGCAGTCATAATTTTTTTAAAAATACTCATAGTTTTTTCCTTAGGGTGGTTAAATTAAATTAGGTACTCGCCCATGTCATCGATAATTTCCATAGCGTTATTATTTAAAACGCCTAATTCGTGCTCGATGTCATGAAAAGATGAATTGATAGAAAGTGCACCAAAAATGACGTATTTATCGCCAATTTTTGAAAATGAAGATAACGGCATCGGAATATTCATTTCTAGCATGCTAACGTGCATATCGCTGAGACAATCTGGTTTAACCTCTTCTTCGCCCCATAAATAGGTAATACAAAGTATTTGATCATCAGTAACAGAAACAAAAATTGGTAATTCTTCGCGGTCGATAACAGTAATTTGTAAAACGTCCACTTCGCCAGAAATAGGCTGACAATCAAAAACCATACCGGTATCAGAGTTGTCCGCTAAGCTATTTAAGTGATCAGCAATTTTATGTATATTCATGTGATTCCTTATTTATATTTTTCTTCGTTAATAAATCTAAAAGTGAATTTTCTCTCAGACATATTATGTCGTTGAGGTAAATTTAGCAGTTTGACATAATATGTCAAGCATCAATGTGTATTATTTTCATTTCTTTTTTATTCTTGTAAATATGCGTTATTCAACCCTTGTTGATCACGCCATGCTTTTTGGTGTAATTGATAAATATTATGACTGCCTAAATAGTTAATAGGAACATTTGCTTCGTGCTTATAAAAGCTTTTTGAAAACGTAAAGGAATTAACGATCATAGGTAGTGTTAGCCAATGATGTTCAATAGGGAGTTTTTCTAAAGACTTTAAGCGTTTAAGTGGGCTAGCTCCGCGTTTAGACGCTATTGTCCAACCCCATTCTCCAAAGCTTGGCACATTATCATGATATTGCTGAACATGAGCGAATTTGGCTGCACGTACGGTTTTTCCAATAGCAATAAATGCATCTTTAGCATGATAAGGGCTTGCTGATTGTATGCCTATTAATCCGTCTCCCGCCAGTAACTGTTGTAAGCGAGCATAAAAATTAACGGAATAAAGTTTATTTAAATCAGGATGGCTTGGATCTGGTAGGTCAACAATGATGCTATCAAATGTTTGCTGTTGCTTTAATAAAGTGTCAATCGCTAAAAATGCATCTTCATTAACAATATTTACCCGTGGGTCTTGTAAGCTCTTTTGCGTTAATTTATTAAGTTGACGCGCTAAAGATGGGTTAAGTTTTTCAGTGGGATCGATGAAAATTTGCATTAATTCGTCATCTAAATCAATTAATGTTACTTTTTTAGGTGACCACTGGAGAACATCTCGCAATGCTAATCCGTCACCACCACCAATGATTAATATATTATCGTGTCGAGCAGACCCCGCCATCACAGGACTCACTAGATAGCTGTGATAAATATATTCATCGGCAGAAGAGAATTGCAAACGTCCATTTAAATAGAAATTAATGACACTTGGTTGATCTGTTCCCATATGTCTTTGGGTGAAATTCAATTGTTGATAACGGGTTTTATCGGTATAAACGACGTTATCTAAATAAAGTAAATTACTCATTTGATTCAACCAACCATTACCAAATTGATAAATAATGCCGATAGCGATGAATAAAATCACATGGAGTGAAACTAACGTTTTTCGCCATGTCAGTTGTTCCCAAAAGTGAAAAATAAAAACACCGCCAACAATAAGGTTTAACGCTGCTGTTAAAGCACTCGCCTTACTGATATCGATAGATAATAAAAATATCACCCAAACTGCAGCACCAATACCGGCACCAACATAATCAGCACCATAAATAGTACCTAAGTTATTTTTTAAATGCTTTTGATGAATCGACTCTCTGATCCGAGCAATTAACGGGATTTCCATGCCAATGAAAAAGCCTAATATAAATCCAAAAAAATACGGACTATTAAAAGCGAGTTGTGAAAGTTGTTTGAACAAGCCACCTTGTGGAAGAGAATCGGGGGGTAAATTAAAGGTATCTGCTAATACTTGTGGAAATGTTTGGGTCAGTGCAATCAAACCGCCAATGATCAAAATTGAGCTACAGCCTAAGAAAGCAATGGTAAGCTCTAACCATACAAAGCCTTTAAACGCAGAATTAATGCCTCTCGCAGCAAAAGCACCTAATCCCATAGCAACGATCATTAATCCAATCATTGCATAGATGGTGCTTTCCATAGCCCCTAGAACACGCCCGGCGTAATGAGATAAAAGGTATTCATAAATTAAACCACAACCAGCTAAAACAGCCATGGTGATAATTAGCAGCGTGTCGTTCCAAAATAATTGTTTTTTAGTCATATTCATATAATGCGTTGCGCCTGCACATTCATATGATCGCGTAATAACGATCATTCTTAACATAAAAAAGCTTTAAGAACTTATGCCCTTAAAGCTTTGTGATAAAATAATGGGTGAAATCTACGCCATTAATGCAGTGAGAATAAGTGCAATTGAAATACTGGTTGCCATTTCGACACAAGCAACACCAATATTTTGCTGTTGATCAACTTCTTCAACTAAGTTAATACCCCATAGAACAATGCGCTTAGCGATGGCTGTTAATACAGCAACTAATAAGGTCATTACAACAGCGAATACAAACCAACTGACTAAATTAGTTAATAATGTTTCTGGAGAGTAAGTCAGGAAATGGCTAGCAGCGGTAACGGCTAAAGCGGTACTAATTAATTGACCGGCATAACGAATAGCGATAGCAGTTTGACCTTGCGAGAATGCTTCTTGTAAACAACTCCCTTGATTGTTTTTAGCGTACTGACGCTCTTTCAAGCGAGTCACTAATAACAATATGGCTTGAGAAATAACAAAACCAGCGATAATCGCGATAAAGGTATCAACATCTAAACCGTGTACCCAAAGTAACACCGCTCGAATGATGATAGCAGTAGCAATTGCGCCTGCAGCATCAACGATACCAATGGTTATGTTTTGATTTAATATTTCTTCGGTTTTATTGATATGCTGTAATGATAATTTGTCATGGATGACACGACCAATTTTTATCAGTATTAGGCCTAATGTGCCGTAAGCAAGCATGCCAATAAATTCCATCATATAGCTAGGTGCATTTTCACCACTGATTGCTCCTGTAAGAACAATACCTAAGGCTGCAACACTTCCTGCGACACTTATACCAAATGCAAAATTATCTTTCTGGGCTAACTCTTCAGTTGAGTTTACTTTAGCTGATAAGCCTGAAATAAAACGCATGGCGCCTAATAAAACAATCGCGATGGATATATCAATCGCTAAGTAAACTAATAAATCTTGATTTAGGGCGGTAATTTCAAAAAATGTATTCATGTTAATTCCTATACCTTACTCGTTATTTGCCGCGTCTAAAACTGCGAGATGTTGTACTTTTACTGTTTCTAAAACTTGAGTTTTTTGAGTAGCTAGATTTTTTTGCGTATGAACTTTTGTTCGTACTATTTGTGCTAAAACGCTTTGCACTCGTTTGCGCTGTACTGCTCTGTCTAGATAGGCTTGATGAACCTGTTCTACTTTTACTATAAGTGCTGTTGTATTTTTGGCCACGACTTTGAAATGATTTTTTTGTACGTGTATCTAAGTCGTTTTGTTTTTTTAATTGTGTCGGTGAACTATAGCGAGTTCGGCCGTAATCATTATAATAACTGTAATTTCTAGAACGCCCCCAGTCATTGTATGACGTTCGACGCGAACCAAAGACATCTCCCATCATGGAATACATGCCATACCATGCCCAAAAAGACATACCATTGCTTCCTTGGGTCCAACTGCCATAACTTGGGTTGCCAATTAGCTGCTCGCCGGTGCCAAAATCTTGAGCATTATTCGCCTGTTTACTTTGTGCTTTAGATAATGAGTTTACGCGGGGTAATTCACCGTCAGACATATCAGCAAGCACATTAAGAGGGTCACTTAATGCATCAGAAAAAAGTACAGGATCAGCGGCAAGGTAGATATTCACTAATTCATTAAAGACATCTTGTTTACTAGCAAACATCGTCGGTTGATTTTTAACGGTGGCTAATCGGTCAAGTAACGCTAAATACATTGGACCTTGTACGGTAGCATCTTTTTTAAACTCATTAATTAATTGAGTAAGTTCTGGCTTCTGTTGCCTAAGCTTACTGGCGTATTGTTTAATTACACTGGCATTGCGAACTTGACCACTTTTAAGGGCATCAGCTAATTGTTTAACACGAAGCTCAGTGATGGGCGTTTGTTGATTGACTTTTTCTTTATAGGGATCGGAGCAACCGACTAAGAAAATAATCATGCTAAATAAAGCGTATTTGATATGCTGCATTCCTGCCATAGTGTCCTCAAAAATGCTATGATAAACATATACTCAGGTTATTTGAGTACGAATTTGTTATGTATGATAACTCGTTATTAATAGCATCAAAGACATAATATGTCTATTAATTCGTGATTTCATTCGAAATTATTTTCCATATTCTGTGCATAGTCAACAAAGTGGTCATTAAATGAATAAATCAACTAATCTGCCAGCACTACTTTCACTTCAAAAGCAAAAAAGTATTCAATTATTTAGTCAGCAATACCCTGAAGCAACAAGCGGTTTATCTGAACAAAAGCTAGCAGATTTTCAACAATCTTTAATGGTAAGTGATTTCATTTTAAACAGTGCATTACAGTGTCCAAATATCGTGGTTTCATTGTTCTCAAGTGAACGAGTTTATCAAACTGACTGTCCTAATTATCAACAAATGATCACTGACTTAATCGCTCCTTGTGAAAGTGAAGAACAGTTACATCACATATTACGGCAGTTTCGATTGCAAGAAATGGTTAATATCGCGGTTGCTGATTTGTTATTTGACCTCGAATTAACGGTATCATTAGAGCGACTGTCCGAACTTGCCGATCAACTTGTTTTAGCGGCATTAAATTGGCTGACCGTGTTTTGTCAAGATAAATGGGGAATACCCACCAGTAAAAGTGGGGAAGTTCAGCCTCTGTTAGTTTATGGAATGGGGAAGTTAGGGGGTCGTGAATTAAATTTTTCTTCTGATATAGACCTTATCTTTACCTATCCAAAAATGGGCGAAACTCAAGGTGCAAGACGCAGTCTAGATAATCAGCAATTTTTTACCCGTTTAGCCCAAAAATTAATTACCGCTTTACATCAAAAAACAGCTGATGGTTTTGTTTATCGAGTCGATATGCGTTTACGGCCCTTTGGCGAGAGTGGTCCTCTTGTTTTAACTTTCAATGCGATGGAAGATTATTATCAAGAGCAAGGGCGCGATTGGGAACGTTATGCGATGCTAAAGGCTAGATTGATTGGGCAAGGAAAATATCATGACCAATTGTCAACGATATTACGGCCTTTTGTTTATCGCAGATATATTGATTTTAGTGTGATCGATAGCTTACGCCGTATGAAAATGATGATAGCGCAAGAAGTACGTCGTAAGCAGTTAAATAACAATATTAAACTCGGCGCAGGTGGTATTCGAGAAGTTGAGTTTATCGTACAGGTTTTTCAGCTTATACGGGGAGGGCGTATAAAAGAATTACAACATAGACGCTTGTTAACCGTATTACCCATTTTAGTAGAAAAAGAAGAAATTACAGCTGAAAATGAAGCTGTACTCGCTAACGCTTATTGTTTTTTAAGAAGAGTAGAAAATATAATTCAAGCACTGCATGACCAACAAACGCAGACATTACCTGATAATGAACTCGATCAAGCGCGATTATTATGGGCACTTAACCATGATAAATGTAACACATGGCCTGAATTTATTGAATTCTTGGCGCTGCAAATGAAGGGTGTACATCAGGAGTTTAGTGCTCTTATTGGTGAAGAAAGTCCAAATCATCAAGCAAAAGACCAACACTGGACAGCACTGTGGGATAGTAAATGGCCTGATGAAGAAAGTATTGCATGGATAGAGCAAGTGAGTGTTTTCGTTGATGCGAAAAGAATATGGGCTCTTCTCTCTGAATTTCGAGTTGAAATGGAAAAACGAAGTATTGGCAACAGAGGTCGTGCAGTACTCGATAAATTAATCCCTATTTTAATGTGGCATATTCAACAAGAGCACAGTGAACACTCTACGCTAGAGCGTGTGTTAATCATATTTAATAAGATTTCAACCCGTACCGCTTATATTGAATTATTGTTTGAAAATGAAGGCGCTTTAAAACACCTCATAAAACTCTGCAATGAAAGTAGTTGGATAGCGGAGCATATTGCTAAATATCCAATATTACTTGATGAATTAATCGACCCTAAATTATTGCATAACCCTCCAGAGTTGAAGAGTTACTCAGCGGATTTAAGACAAGTTATGTTGCGCATACCTGAAGATGATCAAGAAGCCCAAATGGACAGGTTACGTCAGTTTAAACAAGCCCAGCACTTGCGTATTGCAACGGCCGATATTTGTGGGATATTACCTGTAACTAAGGTTAGTTATCATCTCACTGCACTTGCTGAAGCTATTATTGAAGAAGTCATTAATTTAGCTTGGCAACAAATATCACAACGTTTTGGTGTGCCTGAATCAACCATTGGTCAAGACCATAAAGGATTTTCTGCTATAGGTTATGGTAAAATGGGAGGACTTGAATTAGGTTATAGTTCCGATTTGGACTTGGTTTTTGTTCATAATAGCCAAAGTAATGAAGTCACTAATGGTATAAAGTCAATTCCAGCTTCGCAATTTTACATGAAACTAGCGCAGCGAATCATGCATATTTTTAACACTCGAATGGCAAGTGGCATTTTATATGAATTAGACATGCGACTGCGTCCTTCAGGTAATTCTGGTTTATTAGTTATTCATATTGATACGTTTGCACAATATCAGCGAGAAGAGGCATGGACATGGGAACATCAAGCTCTAGTGAGAGCGCGCACTGTTTTTGGTTATCTTGAGTTGGAAGATAAGTTTGCAGCGTTAAGGCAAGAAATACTTACCTGTCCTCGTGAAAGGGCGAATGTTCGTGAAGATGTTTTAAAGATGCGCAAGAAGATGCGAGAACATTTAGATAAGTCAACATCCGCTAATACGGACATTAAACAAGGAAAGGGCGGGTTAGTTGATATTGAATTTTTAGTACAGTTTCTTGTGCTTAACGAAAGCGCTAAGCATCTGGAACTTTGCCGATATTCAGATAATTTTAGCTTACTCAAAGAACTACAGCGATGCAATGCTATAAGCTTAGAGCAGCAAACGCAATTAACGAATAGTTATTGCGCACTGCGTGATTTTGGTCATCACGCCACGTTAAAAAATGAACAGCAATTATTAACTAAAGTCGATTTTAAAAAAGTAGCTGGAAATATAAATATGATTTGCGAGTCACTGTATGTTTGAAGTTCGTTGAGTAAAGGAGGAATTGTAACTTTATTGGCGGCGAGATTTAACGGGTAATAGAATACATTCTTCATCAAGATAAGGTTCAACTAAGTTAATCAGCACTAGCGCACGTTGCTGATTACAGAAATAAACTTTAATACCTTCAGGAAAGTGGCCTTCAACAGCTTTGCCAACTTGGTAAGCTGTTTTGATAATATCTTTATTAATACGAAATGGGTCTTTGACTAAAAAATCTTTGTCTAACCACCAAATGACTTCTAAACCTTCGTTATTTGCATATTCATAAAGTTTTTGAAATAACGTTTCACCTAAACGAAAAGGGAAGTTTTCGTTTCGGCCACGCCAGTTTTTTTTTAGTGGACGTGTTACCAAACGACGCGCTTCAAGAAGTTTAACAATGTTACCTTTTGGAGGCTGCATGTAAACAATATTATTTCTGATTTTGGGCCCTGAACTGTCATCATCGCCATGGAGATTAGCATAAAAACGTGATAAACCATCAGCTGCGGCATTCGTTGTTTTTTTGATTGGACCAGACGCTGCTAGAGGCATAGTCGCTTTATCTGACGGATTAATAACTAAAGATTCTTTAGTTGCAGTAATACCGTCCTTCGAAGAAGGAAACAGTGATTCTTGGTTATCAAATAATAAAAGTGCTAAAACAATTAGCACTGAGCCAAAAATAATACTACGTAACCAAAAGTACATATATCGGTTTCTTTGTTATTAAGCCAAATGGAAAATTCCAGTATGGTTTATTTATACTAAGTATATACCATACTGAAAAGTTATTATTTATACAATGTTAATGAATTGTAGTTCAATATTATTTATAAAGAGAGGGATCATTTTCGTTGGGTCTCGTTTTAAAACGGCGATGTAACCACATATATTGTTCGGGTTTATACATAATGGCTTTTTCTAACTCTTGATTGATGCGAATAAGGTCAGCTTCATCATTATCTGTAGGGAAGTTCTCCATCATTGGCTTAATCTCAAGTGTATAACCGCTGCCGTCATCATTTCTTGTAGGAATAAAAATATGATTTTGAATGTTTTTTTGACGAGCAAAAATTAGTGTTCCTGTTGTGGTTGCCGCATCAGGCACTGCAAAAAACGGCACGAATAAGCTTCGTTTTCGACCATAATCTTGATCTGGTAAATATACACAGACTTCTTTTTGTCGAAGTGCATGTATTAAGCCTCTGACATCACGTTTACCGAGCATGTACTTATTTGAACGACCACGGCCTCTGAACTGAAAAAACTCCATTAATTGATTGTTATGCGGTCGATAAAAAACAACCATTGGGTGTCCCATACCAACACCTCGGCAATTAATTTCCACACTTAAATAATGCATCGTTAGTAATAAAACACCTTTGCCTTCTTTTTGTGCTTTTTCTAGATGTTCGAGACCAACGACTTTTATTTTTCTTCTGACGCGCCAATCTGGCCACCACCACCCCATACCAGTTTCAAAAAGAGCAATCCCCGTATTCTCAAAGTTTTTCTTTAAAGTACGTGTTAGCTCTTCTTGTGACATTTCAGGAAAACAGAGTTCCAAATTTTTCATAGCTACTTTTTTACGACTTGAACCTATTCGATAGAGCAAACGACCCAGCAGTCTCCCTAGCATTAATTGTAATTTGTAGGGCAACCATGAAATGGTATAGAGAATAATTACGCCAAACCAAGTCAACCAATATTTAGGGAGAAGGTAGCTCATTTTAAAATCGGGTTGTAAAACTTTGTTTTTACTCACGGGATGATGTCAACTCATTGAAATTCATGTGATACAATATTATTCATTATATCTGTATATCCTTAAAGAGTTAAGAGGCATTGGATGAAAGTAGAGATCCCCACTTTTGCGCAAGCAAGTGTACTGGTTGTTGGCGATATTATGCTCGATCAATATTGGTACGGCCCAACCCAACGTATATCGCCAGAAGCGCCTGTTCCTGTCGTTAAAATCAATCAAGAAGAAAATCGGCCAGGTGGCGCTGCTAACGTGGCATTAAATATTGCTTCTATTGGAGGACGAGTTACTTTAGCTGGGATCACTGGCGAAGATGAGGCTGCACAGCACTTAAAAAAGCAGTTGTCGGCATTAAATATTAATTGTGAATTTGATCAACAAAAAAATATCCCGACAATCAAAAAATTACGCGTGATGAGCCGTAATCAGCAATTGATTCGCTTAGACTTTGAAGAATCACTTGCTGATGTTGATAAGAGCTCCCTTGAAGAAAAAGTTGCCGCTCAACTCGCTAACCATGACTTACTCTTATTATCTGATTACAGTAAAGGCACTTTATCAGACGTTCAAAACTTAATTATCTTAGCAAAAAATCAAGGAAAAGCTGTATTAGTCGATCCAAAAGGAACCGATTTTGAACGTTACCGTGGTGCAACGTTATTAACACCGAACTTATCAGAGTTCGAAGCGGTGGTCGGTGAATGTAAAACAGAGAGTGATATCGTCAGTAAAGGGCAAACCTTATTAGTTGAGCTTGATTTAGAGGCGATGTTAGTAACACGCAGTGAGCAGGGGATGACCTTACTTCGTCGTGATCATGAAGAATTCCATTTGCCGACGCGAGCCCGAGAAGTTTATGATGTCACTGGCGCAGGCGATACTGTTATCGCGACACTAGCACTTGCTATAGCAGCGAAAGCTGAATATACACAAGCGAGTGCATTAGCAAATATGGCCGCAGGTATCGTTGTTGGGAAACTAGGAACATCAACCGTTAGCGAAGCAGAATTATTAGCCGAAATATCAACAGGACTAGAAAGTGGTTTTGGTGTTGTTAGTGAAGACCAACTAAAAATCGCTGTTAAATTAGCAAAAGCCCGTGGTGAAAATATTGTAATGACTAACGGTTGTTTTGATATTTTACATGCAGGTCATGTTTCGTATTTAACGCATGCAGGCACTTTAGGTACCCGTCTAATTGTCGCTGTAAATGACGATGCCTCAGTGAAAAGATTAAAAGGAAGTGGTCGTCCAGTCAATCCCACGGATAGGCGTATGGCTGTTCTTGCAGGATTAGGGGCTGTTGACTGGGTAGTGAGTTTCTCTGAAGATACTCCTCAGCGTATAATCAGTAATATTTTGCCTGATATATTGGTCAAAGGTGGCGATTATAAGGTTGAAGATATTGCTGGTGGCGAAGAAGTTATGGCAAATGGTGGCGAAGTGAAAGTGCTTAACTTTGAAGAGGGTATTTCAACGACGGATATCATTAATGCTATCCGTCTTGAAGAGTAACCTTAATTAGTTAAATAAATGTAAAAAGAATTGAAATAAAAAAGCAGCTAAATTTAGCTGCTTTTTTTGCTAAAAGGATCAGATTGAGATTAACTTTCCAAATAATCTGTCGTTTTAACATTAAATTCAGAGAGCAAGTCATTAATCAAACGATTAATTTCCCCAGCCATTAATGCAAAATCAGCATCAAGTTTTGCTAAAACATCATCACTATCAATATCGTCGTTCTGTTCTTGTAAGACATCAAAAAACTTCAAACGCTTAATCGCTAAATCGTCACAAAGAATAAATGACATCGCTTCATCCCATTCAAGTGCTAATTTAACCACATATTTTTCAGCATCTAAATGCGTTTTAATTTCAGCACTATCTAGATCTTGGTTTTTAACACGAACGACTGCGCCATCATCCCCCAACGCATGAAACTCGGCTTCCATCCCAAGAGTAAAGTTGTCGCCAATACTTTTCTCATTTAGCCAGTCTGTCATTAATTCATCAGGAGCCATTTCAGGCGAAACGCTAGTAACCGGTAAAGTACCGATAACTTTGCGTAGCAGTGCTAAAATATCTTCAGCTTTGCCGCGACTACCTGAGTTTACAACAATAAGATTATGTTCAGCATTAATGTAGGCATGCGTGTCAGTTACACGAGAAAATGCACGAGGAAGCAATTCAAAAATAATATCTTCTTTAAATTGTTCTCTTTCTTTTTTAGTTGCACTACGTGCTTGTTCAACTTCAAGCTGAGCAATTTTAGCCTCAATCATATCTTTAACAACAGGCGCAGGAAGGATTTTTTCTTCTTTTCTTGCACAAATTAAAAAGTTGCCATTCGTAGAATGCACAGTGGAATGCCCGTGTTTACCTAAAGCGTTCACCCAACCAAAATGTGATTGTTCAGTTGAAGCACAGGGTGTAAATAAGTGTTCAGCTAAGTGTGCTTCTAATTGATCTTCTGATAATTCAAAAGGGCGAGTGAATGTGAAAAAATATAGGTTTTTGAACCACATAGAAGTTTCCTGCGCCGTTGGAACACTAAGTGTGCCGGCTGATAAATTTAAAAAGAGCGATATAGTAACTTAAATAAGCGCTATAAGCACTTACTAGCACTGACTTAAGTTAAGGATGTTGAAATGAAGTCTTTCAAAGAGCAGCTTAACGCATATCATTAAATTCAATATCATAGCTAAGCCCTTGTCCTATGTCAGAATGAGCCACTATTTTACCATTTAAAGTGTCTGTAACTAATTCATTAATGATATGGGTTCCTAAGCCTGTACCACCATCACCACTCTTGGTGGTATAAAAAGGGTCGAAGAGTTGTGATAATTTATCTTGTGGAACACCAATACCGTTATCTTGGTAATGTAAAAAAAGCCGTTCACCTTTGAGCTCAGCATTGATAGTGATAGTGCCACTTTCAATAGCATCAAACCCATGAAGAATAGAATTAATGATAAGATTTGTAAATATTTGTGAAATGGCGCCAGCGTGACAATAGATGTCAATATTGTCAGCACAGTTTACGTTAATGATATGTTTGGTTTTCTTTAATTTTGGATGTAAAGATTGAATAATCTCATTAAGGTATTGTGCAATATTGATTTTTCGCGTTTTATCACTCGTTTGATCGACAGCAACTTGTTTATAGCTCGTGATTAAATCAGAAGCTCGGTTAAGATTATTGAGTAATAAACGTAAACTTTGGTCTGCATTATTAGCAAAATCATCTAAAGATCGTTTAGTCAATTTTTGGTTGTTTATATCATATTGAAGAGTAGACAATAAATCAGATAAATAACTTGTTGAAGTAATGCTTACCCCTATTGGCGTGTTAATTTCATGCGATATTTCAGCCGACAACTTACCTAATATTGCCATTTTTTCAGCATCAAGTAAGCGCTCTTGAGCTTTACTTAGCTCTTGAATTGAGTTTTTTAATTCTCTATTGGTTTGCGTTAACGTTTGTTCTGTTTGGCTTCTTCGAGTATTTTCAGCTTTTAGTTGTTCTTGCTGTCCGATAAGTGCGCGTTGTTGCTTATTCATTTCTAGCATTGTGGTGCTAAGCGATGATGTTTTTTTAGCAACTTCTTGTTCAAGTATTAAATTTTGATCATCGAGTTTATGGTTCGCTGTTAATATTTCTTGTTGTGCCTTGCTTAGCCTGACTTGGTATTGTATGAGCTCATCCAATAAGCTGTTGTATGAAGTTTGTAAAATGTTGAGTTCGTTATTTTCATAATTTATGGTGTGTAGTTTTGATGCTTCAGGGTCGTCGATATCAAATTGATTAATTTGTTCAGTAAGCTCATTGAGTGGATTGGTTAATAATTGTGAGAATGCTAGCGAGAATAAAATTACCAGCGCGGCTGTTTTAACCATCGCATTCCCAATTAAAAAGTAAATACCAACTTCAATACGTTCAAAAATCACCTTGTTACTTGATAAAAGAATAACGTTACCTACTTTTGTGGTTCTGCCTGAAAATTCAAAGATAAGCCGAAACGAGTGACCAAATAAACCTTCTGAAAGCGAGTTAAGAGAGATGTATTCATCATTAAAAGCTGCTTGCTCAGGTTGATTAAAAAAGTCATCATTAGATGTTTCGCCTAACTGAGCAATAACTTGATCGTTTTCATCGGTTACCATAATCCCCTTAATCATAGGGATTGCGACTAATCCTTCCGCAATATCAATCGCTTGTTGTGTGTTTAGTTCCCAAACTGCACGGGTTAAACTACCACTGAATGTTTTTTCTAAAGTGAGAAGCTCACTGTTGATATGGCTCTTGGTGTTAATGTATTCAGCACCGATCTGAACACAGGTTACAATAAATGTTAACACAAAATATACGGAGAGAACTCGGGTTAATAGTTTTCGAGATATGCTTGTAAGCTTCATTTAATCTTTCTTTTTATGATACCTATTATTTATTCTAGTCATTTTAGGGACGGTTAATAGTATTTTTTTATATTTGATTGATTTTTATTTTGTAGGAGCTGCATTTTAATCATATCAGAACATGGGTAAGGTCTTTTTTTTCGTTTAAGGCGCTAATCCTAAGTTATTAAGAGTAAAAATAGGCATAATTAAGAAAAACTTCATAAACTTTTAAAAAAATATTCACATTGTCACAAAAGTGTCATAGAAGTTCGGCAGAATACGTCTCAAATAATGAGTTAATTTATACAGTTCTATACATATAGAATTTTGACATACACAAGGTATACATATGAACATTTCTTATAGCACTCTAACCGCAGCATTATTGTCAACTTTATCTGTTTCAGCATTTGCTGGCGATGTTAGTATTTACGGTAAAGCAAATTTAACCGTGCAATCATCAGATTCTGAAGATGGCTCTTTTACTGAAGTTAAAAGTAACGCTTCACGTATCGGCTTTAAAGGCGGTCAAGATTTAGATCATGATTTAGAGTTGATTTTTAAAGCAGAATTTCAAGTTGATCTTGATGGTGATAGTGATAAAGGAAGTAGTATTACAGACCGTAATCAATACCTTGGTTTAAAAGGTCATTTTGGTACAGTATTATTGGGGAAGAATGATACCGTATTAAAGCAATCACAAGGAAAAGTAGATTTATTCAGTGACTTGAATGGCGATATTAAGACCCTTTGGAAAGGTGAAAACCGTATGAGTGATACCATTACTTATAAATCACCTCAGTTTAATGGCTTTCAAGTCGGTATTACTTATATTGCAGAAGATGCAGAAGATGCAGAAGATGGCACATCAATCGCTCTTTTTTATGGTGATAAAGCGCTTAAAAAATCTAAGTATTATGCTGCTGTTGCTTTAGATTCTGAAGTCAAGGGTTATGACACCATGCGTTTAAATGTTCAAGGCAAGCTTGGTGGTTTTACATTAGGTGCTATTGTTCATACTCAAGAAAAAGTTTCTGATGGTAGCGAAGTTGATGGTTTCTTAGTATCAGCAAAATATGGTTTTGATAAAGTAACTGTTAAAGCTCAATTACAAACAGCTGAGCTTGATGGTGGTGATGACCGTTCAGGTATGACAATTGGAGCTGATTATAAGTTAGGGAAAAGCACGAAAGTATTCGCTTTCTTTTCTACATTTGATATGGATATAGACAGCGCAGAAAATAACGACTACTTAGCTATTGGTTTAGAATACAAATTTTAATAAACGGTGAAATAAAATGGTAAAGAAAGCGACTTTTTGAGTCGTTTTTTATGACTAATTACAAAACAGAACAAATTTTGGCGAACTTGTAATTTAATTTTTGAAGCAAAATGAGTAAAGTTACTTACGCATAATCATTGTATTTATTATTGATTTTGTGTTGTTATTAGTTTTGAAATAAGTTCCTGAGGGCGAGTGTAATAGGGATATATGCTTCGTTAATGATTTTGATAAGTGATCAAATAATTACTTCATTTCGTATATAATTCTTGATCGAAAATAATTGTATTAAACTTGATGTGTGTAATATAAATGTCATAAAAAGTTATCACAATGGTTAAAAAGTAGATTGTTGTATAGATAACGGGAAGTATACATGAATAGGCAAATATTGGTTGTTGAAGACGAAGCACCGATCAGGGAAATGATCACGTTTGTATTAGAGCAAAATGGGTTTAATGCTATTGAAGCTGAAGATTTCGAACAGGCTAAAGCAAAAATTGTTGAACCTTATCCAGATTTAATTTTACTTGATTGGATGTTGCCCGGTGGCACAGGTGTTAAGCTAGCTAAATCATTAAAGCAGAATGAATATACACGATCCATTCCTATTATAATGCTAACGGCTCGCGCTGATGAAGAAGATAAAGTTAAAGGTTTTGATGCGGGTGTTGATGACTATGTCACTAAACCATTTTCTCCTAAAGAGCTTATAGCGCGTATTAAAGCGGTTATTCGAAGAGTATCGCCTACTGCTTTGGAAGAAGCTATTGAGTTTTGTGGTATGAAACTTGATCCTATTGCTCATCGAGTCTCTATCAACGATAGAGCCCTTGATTTAGGACCAACAGAGTTTCGTTTATTACACTTCTTTATGACGCATACTGAACGTGTGTATAGCCGTGAACAATTACTCGATAATGTTTGGGGTACAAATGTATATGTTGAAGATAGAACGGTAGATGTTCATATTAGAAGACTTCGTAAAGCTATTACAGGCGAAGGGCATGAAAATTTTATACAAACTGTGCGTGGTTCGGGTTACCGATTCTCGGGGAAAGTTAAAACGAGTGTGTAATACCAAGTTGATTAATTACCTGCTTATTTTAAAGGGGTAAAATGAAAATATGAGGTTATAAAATTTTTCAGTAAAATAATTACTTACTAAACTTTATATCTTGTATTTATTCATTTATTCTCATGAAAAGACGGCCACTTAATTAATCCAATTTGTATAATATTTTATTTTCTGTTTTATTATTTTTCATAGGTAAAAACGACTCGCTATGTATTTTCGTTTATCTGCTAAAAGTATCATCACGCGTTTATTGACTATATTGTCAGTAAGCACGTTATTTGGTTTTTTAATTGGCGAAACTTTACTCGTACTTTGCATTAGTACGTTAGTTATTCTCTTCTGGCACTACCACCATTTACTTAAACTTTTAAAGTGGCTATGGCGAAGTAAAACGCTTTCTCCGCCTCAATCTGAAGGTGTCTGGGGAAAAATATATGATGGATTGTATCGACAAATAAGACAACACCGTCAGAAGCAAAAACAACTCAATGAAAAAATTCGAAAGTTCAGAGATGGTGCAGAAGCATTACCTGATGCTGCATTAGTGTTATCTGATGAACTCACTATTTTATGGGGTAATAAAAAAGCTCAGCGTATTTTGGGTATTCGTTGGCCTAGTGACGTTGGGCAACGAATTGATAATTTAATTCGTTTTCCTGAATTTTATAAATACATAGATGTAGGGAACTTTGAGCAGCCTTGTCATATTATTTCTCCTGTTAATAGTGAAATACAGTTAGAGCTTCGTTTAATGGCTTATGGTACTGATCAAGTTCTCTTTCTCGCACGTGATGTGAGTAAAATTAAAAGACTAGAAGAAATGCGGCGTGATTTTGTGGCTAACGTTTCTCATGAGCTTAAAACACCACTCACGGTTGTGAGAGGTTATGTCGAAATGATAATGGCTACTGAGCATGCCCTTGAGCCACATTGGGAAAAAGCGTTTGGGACTATCGAAACACAGGTGTCTCGAATGGACCGCTTAGTAGAGCAGTTATTGATTTTATCACGAGTAGAAAATCATGCTGATCAAGAGAAAAAACAACGTGTAGATATGCCTAAATTAATTCATACATTGGTTGATGATGCTACTTGGCTCAATCAAGAGAAACAGCACAAAATTACCGCTGATCTTGCCGAAGATTTATGGATTGAAGGCATTGACACTGAATTGAAAAGTGCTTGTGTTAATTTAATTTCTAATGCCATTGCTTATACGCCTGTCCACGGAAGAGTGCATGTTGCATGGCAACGCAGTGGCAACAAAGCAAGGTTTTCAGTAAAAGACAATGGACCAGGAATACGTCCTGAACATGTTAACCGTATTACAGAGCGATTCTTTAGAGTAGACAAGTCTCGATCACGTGATACCGGAGGTTCAGGGCTGGGATTGTCAATTGTTAAACATGTTTTGCATCATCATAATGCTGAACTGGCTATAGAAAGTCATTGGGGTGAAGGCAGTGAGTTTATTATTTACTTTGACACGCTAGATAAAAATATGAGTAGCACTTATCCACTGGAAAGAGAATAACGGCTATAAACATTGTTGATAATTATTTTCTCAATATTAATCAAGTGAAGGAAGCAAGTATTTATTATAATTGCTTCCCTGTAAAATTAAGAGACTTTAAATCTCAATGTTAATTGGTTAAGCGCATCAGCAATGTTACTAATATCTTTGCTTGACGCAGATACTTGTTCCGCACTCGCTGAATTCTCATAAGCTACGTCACTTATAGCTGTAACATTTTTGCTAATTTCAGTCGATACACAAGATTGTTCTTCTACCGCTGTTGCAATAAGTTCTGTCATTTGGGTGATGCTTTCTATTTCACCGTTCATAGAAAAAATTACGTCAGCAACACTGTGAGTGTTTTCGATAGTGTGCTTACAAACATCTTGGCTTACTACCATAGCGTTTACCGCATCATTAGAGGCTTTTTGAAGTTTTTCTATCATCACTTCAATATTTTTTGTTGATTCCTGTGTTTTCGAGGCTAAAGTACGTACTTCGTCAGCAACAACAGCAAAACCACGGCCCTGTTCACCAGCTCTTGCTGCTTCTATTGCTGCATTGAGTGCGAGTAAATTTGTTTGATCTGCAATTCCTTTAATAACTTCTAACACCGAGCCAATTTGATTAGAGTCTTTTTCTAAATTTTGAATAACGTCACTGGCTTGGCGTATTTCAGTATCTAAATTATTCAAATCATCAATGGTTTGCTTAACTTTTATATCTGCTTGTCTTGATGACAAGCTAGCACTTTGTGCTGATAAAGCTACATTAGCAGCATTTTGTGAAACATCATTGATACTTACCGACATTTCTTCAACTGCTGTAGCAACCTGCTCAATATTAGATTTTTGACCTTGCAAACTCGTTGATGATTGCAAGCTTAACGCACTCGTTTCCATAGCGACGTTGGTGAGGTTATTACTATCGTGAATAATCTCACCGATGACATTGCGTAGATGAACCGTCATACGTTGCATAGCACCATAAACACTTGAATGATTATTGTGCTCTGTAAAAGAAACCATTAAATCACCATCTGCTATGGTTTCTGATATTCTTTGCATTTCAGTTGGCTCGCCACCCAGAGGTTTTAAAATAGACTTTGATGTTAATAGTGCAATTGCAATAATTAATGATATACAAATTATTATTATATAAAAAATATTCCAATACAGCTGATATATGGGTGAAAAAGCTTCCGCCACATCAATTTCTGATAATAATCCCCATTTGATACCATCAATATTAATAGGAGTATATGCAGATAGCACTGTGTTACCGTTATAATCTGTAATTATTTTATGACCTGTTTTTCCACTAATAGCCAACTTTGCTCCTTCAGTATCCACACCGTTCTGCTGTATGTTTCCAGCAAAAGAAGCGATGACAGAATGCCCTGTAGGGTCAAGAAAGGAGTCTGACCGCATGAGAAAATCATGACCTATTAAATAGCTTTCACCGCTTTCACCCATTCCTGAACGTTGTTGCATAACATTATTTATTTTATTGTTTGAAAGCTGCAGTGCTATAACCAGTTCAACGCCATTACTATTTGTGTAAGGTAAAGCAATAAAGCCTGCAGGTTGATTATTACTGGGTGCATAGCGGCTAAAATCTGACATTGCATAGCTTTTCTTATTACTGACTTGTTTATATAACGCTCCTAAACCTGAATGGTTATAGACGCCTGTAAGTAAGTTTGTTTCGTAGTCTGCTTCTTTCGTCACTGAGTAGAAAATTTCTCCACTTTGATCTATCAGAAAGAAGTCATAATATCCATAGGTATTAATGAACTTTTCAAAAAAGACATGATTATTATCCGCACTCATTTTGAGTGACGCTTTAGAGTTAAAATTTAACATAACTCCAACAGTATCGGAGAGTATTTCTATATCTCCTTTACGTTCAGAGAAATAATCTTCAACTTGTGATTTTTTTATGTCACGTACAGATATTAGTTGTGAAAATGCTTGTTTTTCAAGGGCCGAACTCGATATGTAGCTGGCTGTTATGGCAACAACCATAGTAGGTAATAATGCGATAGATAAAAAAGTGATCAGTAATTTTTGCTTAAGGTTCATAATAATTCCTTTTGTGTGTATCCAATTTGAAAATTGTAGAGAGAAAAGACGAGCTATGATTTTGAGGTCTGAGGGGGTCTTTATGAAAATGGATAGTATCAACTTCACGTTATTACATACAGATAACTAATAACAATAAAGTAATAAATCTGTAACAAATTGTTTTTGTGACTTTTTTAGAAACTTTTATTGATTAATATATAAAAACATCATGACTGTAATATAAGTGTCACAAATATTGAGTATAACTGTCATATAAGCTTTATATAGTGTTCACAAATTAAGTAGCCCCAAACAAATTAACGATAATTTAAATGGGATAACATCTCAGTGGAGAATAAAATGGGTTTCAAACGTACTTTAGGCGTTATCGGTTTAGCGAGCTTGGTGAGTTTCTCATCATTAGCAATTGACAAAGACTTACCTGAATACAAAAAAACAAGCGGTATTTCAGGGAATTTATCATCAGTAGGCTCTGACACATTAGCAAACATGATGACATTTTGGGCTGAAGAGTTTAAACGCACATACCCTAATGTGAACGTACAGATTCAAGCGGCTGGTTCATCTACTGCGCCACCCGCATTAACTGAATCAACGTCAAACTTAGGGCCTATGAGCCGTAAAATGAAGTCACGCGAAATTGAAGCATTTGAAAAACGTTATGGTTACAAGCCAACAGCTGTTCGTGTCGCAATTGATGCATTAGCTGTATTTGTTCATAAAGATAATCCAATTAAAGGATTACGAATTGACCAAGTTGATGCTATTTTTTCAAGTAACCGAAAATGTGGTGCTGAAAAAGATGTAGACCGTTGGGGTGATTTAGGCTTAACGGGTGATTGGACAGGAAAAGATGTACAGTTATATGGTCGTAACTCAGTGTCTGGTACCTACGGATATTTCAAAAAGAAAGCGCTCTGTAAAGGTGATTTTAAGAACAGTGTGAATGAACAGCCTGGTTCTGCTTCCGTTGTACAGTCTGTATCTGCATCATTGAACGGTATTGGTTATTCAGGTATTGGATATCAAACATCAGGTGTGCGTGCATTACCTCTATCTAAAAAAGGTGATAACTATGTCGAAGCTAGCATGGCAAATGCAATATCTAAGAAATACCCATTATCTCGCTTCTTATATGTTTATGTAAATAAGCATCCAAACAAGGACTTAGCGCCAATGGATGCAGAGTTTTTGAAAATGGTCCTTTCAAAATCAGGTCAAAAGATTGTTGAAAAAGATGGTTATATTCCATTGCCTAACTCAGTTGTTCAAAAAGAATGGAAGAAGCTGGGTCTTAAGTAATACCGACAACTAAGTTCCTCCTATTGAAAAGGCTTGATATATTATCAAGCCTTTTTTACATTTTATCGACAATATATCAACGCACATACAAACTATAAACAAACCGCTACTCCCAACAGATTCTTGTTATTGTCGAGTATCGATAAGCAAAGGCTTAAGCGATAAAAATGGTGGATGATATTATTGTTATCATTATCATATGTTTGTTGAGTCTATTCATCAGGTTTATGTGGCAGATAATCAGTTATTGATAAAACCTTCAAAGGCACAACAAACAGAGCAAGAAAAAAACAAACTTAGCAGTCAAGCAAGTAAAGGTAAATCGTTTAATTTAAATATAGCGTTGCTTGCAAAGTACTCGGCAACCAAGAAGAAATTACGGTAGATTTACCACAACCAAGTCGGTAGGCTGATCTTTTCAAGCTTACACCCCGTGCAGTAATAAATAGTGAACTCGGTACAAATTATTCTTCAATCAAAACCTTTAAGGGTTAGCAAGTAGATATGCCAGAGCATCAAGGACATTTTGTTATTACACCTGATGGTTTTATGGTGTATTTACCTTCGAAAGCGACAAGATTTTTAAAGGCATCTTCACCTCTCCTTATAAATTCAGCCGTTGCGTTATGTACTTTGTCGATCGATTTTTGATGTAATAAAGTATCTGGTTTTTATTCGATGGTGTGGGCAGCCTCTAAAATAGCTTTGTAAATAATACTGGCTATTCTAACACGAAAACCCCCATCTAAATTTGCAGAGTAAATACTTAAAAACAGATACACACAATAAGTGGAACCGTTTCGTCAGTAGATTCTTGCAGTACTTTTCATTGAAACAAAGGAAACTGAGTTCACTGTCAAAAAAGTAGGAGAGACATGCATATTGTTACTCAACATTAACTGATATGACTGTTACAACAAGTACATAAAAGAAAGATGAAGGTTTTATTATTTGCCAAAACACATCAAAAAGCGTTATCTAATAAAAGCGTTAAAGTCAGGCGTTCTGGGTGTTGTTAACGAGAAATATCTACCATTAAATCATCAGCAAGATTTTCTAATGCATTTATTAAGCTATCGGTTTGTTCGTCGTTAACCGATAGCGTAACTTTCGCTTTGAATAACGCTTGTCCAGTGTGTGGAGCATTGTCTTGCGTGCTAACTAGCTTAATCATGTTACCACCTTGATGATGAATAACTGATGATATCTCTTGTACAATACCTTCTCGATCGTTGGCTGTAAGTTCTAAAACAATATCAGCTTTGTTGTTTGTGCTTTCGGGGGTGGTTTGTTCAATATTTATTTTAAAACCAGGTAATGTGGTAATAGCATTTATGAGTGCTTCACATTGATCCTTTTCAACAGCAATTTCGAGTACGCCGGTAAAAAAACCTGATAAATGATGCAGGCTACTGGTTTGCCAGTTCCCCTTATGCTGCTTAATAGCCTTCGATAATATGTCTACTAAGCCAGGACGGTCTTTACTAATAAATGAAATAACTAAGTGATTCATGATGTTCCTCTATAAAAACAGGGTGATTATTTTATAGGTTTAAGATAAACGTGATAATTGTGAAATCTCTTTATGAAGTTGACTTTCATCACCAAGATTTAATTCAACTAATCGTCTTAGATGAGTAACACTGTCGATATCAATCGCATTACACTGCAAACCTACTTCGTCGTTTATTTGATGAACAACAGCAACATGCATTTCAACGATAGATTCACCATTTACTAAGTCAAAATGTAATAAGCCTAATTTTCCTTTTAATGGGCTATCAGCATTAGGCATAGTAACCAATGCGCCATTTAGAGAAATGTCGTGAAGAGTAACGGGATAATTATTATGTTCAATCTCTAATATCGCATTGATTGAAAACAAAACTCGTGTAAATTGACGTCTATTTTCCATTGCTTAAGTTCAGATAATTCACTGGTACCTTCAGCATAGCTCCCTTTTTAAAAAAAGGCACTTTATTCATGTGATTTTTAAATATTCACGTGAATAAAGTGCCGATAACTAATTAATAACTAATAATAATTATTTATAGAGGTGATGCCAAAGCGCTAAATTAGCCAATTTTTTTGTATCTAATTCTGTGTGGTTCAGTCGCTGCTGGACCTAATGTTTTCTTCAACCAAGCTTCATAGTCAGTAAAGTTACCTTCATAGAAGTTTATTTGACCTTCATCACGGTAATCTAGAATGTGCGTAGCAATACGATCTAGGAACCAACGGTCATGTGAAATAACCATGGCACAGCCAGGAAATTCTAATATCGCTTCTTCAAGTGCACGTAGAGTTTCAACATCTAAATCATTGGTTGGCTCATCAAGGAGCAATACGTTACCACCGGTTTGCACGAGCTTGGCTAAATGAACACGGTTACGTTCACCACCAGATAACTCACCAATGATCTTTTGTTGATCGTTACCTTTAAAGTTAAAGCGCGAACAATAAGCACGGCTTGGGATTTCAAAATTACCGATTTGTAAAATTTCATGGCCCTGAGATATTTCTTGATAAACTGTTTTGCTGTCGTCCATATCATCACGGAACTGATC
>Ga0115005_10000222_pt1 | contig 42837 bp, 29 predicted proteins | sample ArcOceMetagenome_FD_87163 | JGI IMG/M metagenome (GOLD analysis project Ga0115005, IMG submission 87163) | Marine eukaryotic phytoplankton communities from Arctic Ocean - Arctic Ocean - Greenland ARC118M Metagenome | ecosystem: Environmental > Aquatic > Marine > Oceanic | place: Arctic Ocean... | reverse complement strand
TGAAGCAAAAATATACTTTTTTTAGGTAGGCCTGAAATATCAACAGGATTTGGCAGCTGCGCCGCCATGTCTTTGTGCGCTATCAAATGAAAAGGGTCATGACCCAACACCATCTGCTTACACCCCGGTGTCTCCATAGGAAGCGCTAAGATTAACAAATCGAGTCTTCCGTCAGTTAGCTGCTGAAGTAACTTCTCTGTGGTGTCTTCCTGCATCTCTAAATTGATATCGGGAAGAAAGGCAGAAAATGCTCCCATCATGCCTTCGAAAAGAAAAGGAGCAATGGTGGGAATGACACCAAGCTTAAGGGTTCCTCGCTGCCAGTTTCCTGCGTTTTGAGCGTACTCTACCAACTCTCCTGCTTCCTGCAGTAACACCTTACTGCGTTCAACAATGTCTAAACCTAAAGATGTAAACACAAAGGTCTTATGCTCACGTTCCAGTAACTGGCTTCCAAAATGCTCTTCTAAGTTTTGAATGGCCGTACTCAACGTTGATTGGCTAACATTACAACGCTGGGCTGCTCGGTGAAAATGCTGTTCCTGATAAAGCGTTACCAAATAATGTAGGTGCTTTAGATTTGGCCATTTCATCGGCTTCTCTCTATTCTTTAAAGGGATTAAAAGACAATGAATTAATCTAACATAAAGATTACAAACAGCCTAGACATCCGCAATATTTATGTGGGGTGTTTGCGCTAATGTTGTTGCAATAAAACCATATCCAGCCCCACTAATTACGAAGGTTTTAAGAAATCTTTATCTCTTCTCTGGAAAGCATGAATAAGTAGCGTTAGGATTAAAAAAGAGTAATCTTCGCAACGTATTCTTTAACAGCTGCGTAGACGCACTCTCGTCATTTTTCAGCCATAGCGCGAGTACCTATAGAGGGCAATATGAAAGGACATTATAAGAATATTTTATGTGTATTAAGCGACGCTCATCGACAGGATGATACTGTGGCACAGGCACTTCATATCGCCAAAGCACATCAGGCCTCGCTCACGATAATGCTCTCTTTAGAGGCCTTGCCGCCAAATGCCAGTATGGTAATGGAGTCGTTTTCATACATCGATTCTCAACAGTCTATGGAAACGCAAGCTAAACATTGGCTGAAAGAACAAGCTGAAAATTGGGGTGAACAATATGATGTTTCTACCGCAGTAACAGTAGGTCAGCCTTTAATTGATGTTGTGCACTATGTTATTCGTAATGATGTCGACTTAGTTATAAAAAGAGCTGAAGAAAGTTTTCTGGATAAGCTATTTGGCAGTCTCGATATGAGGCTTTTCCGTAAGTGTCCCTGCCCTGTCTGGATAATAAATCACAAGCCTCGTAGCCAATATAAAAACGTAGTAGCGGCGCTCGATTTAAACTATCACTATCCTACTCATGAGGTTTCCATCAGACGAGACCTGAATAGAGATATACTGCAACATGCCGCTCAAATAGCATTACTCGAATTTGCTCAACTGCATATTGTCCACGTGTTCGATGCTGTGCCAGAAAACATCGCAAGGGACGGATTTATTACCGTAGACAACGACAGAATGGAAACGGACCTTGCCAAAATACATTCTGAACGAGAAGAAGAGTTAGAGAGATTACTTACAGAATTGTCAAACGAGCTGGATGAGAATGTTTGGGAGTATTTAAACCCTCAAAAACATATAGTACATGGCTATCCAAGAAGGGAGATCGCCGCTACCACTACGTCACTTGATACAGACATCATTGTAATGGGAACGGTAGCAAGACTGGGCGTTCCGGGGTATATCATGGGCAGTACAGCTGAAGAAACCATCCACCAGTTAAAATGTGCAGTGGTAGGTGTTAAACCGAGAGGCTTCGAGAGCCCCATATCGGCAGAGTAACGTAAACGTTGACCTGAAAAAACAAAAAGCCGCATCAATATGCGGCTTTTTTGATACCAATTAACAGGCAGCCTACTTTGCGATTAGGCCACGCCGAAGGATGCTTTCAGAATAAAGAAGAAAATAATTGAAAGGATTGCGCCAGCAGGCAAAGTAACAATCCATGACACAACGATATTTCTTACAATCCCTAGGTTAAGTGCTGATACACCGCGAGCTAAACCCACGCCTAATACCGCTCCTACAAGCGTTTGAGTGGTTGAAATAGGCAAGCCTGTACCCGATGCAATAACTACCGTACATGCTGCTGCGAGTTCTGCGGCAAAACCACGGCTAGGTGTTAAGTGAGTGATACCTTGGCCAATCGTTTTTATAACCCGATGACCAAATAGCGCTAGACCCGCAACAATACCCAAGCCACCAAGGGGCAGGATCCACGGTGCAAGCGTTGTACTTGAATTAATTTCACCGCCACTGGTTACTACACTCACCACAGCAGCTAGAGGGCCAATTGCATTCGCTACGTCATTCGAACCGTGGGCAAACGCCATACAACAGGCTGTAACGACCATAAGAAGTGCGAATACTTTTTCTACGTTTGCCGCCTGTAAATCTGCATCTTCAGAGCCGCTGAACTTCATACGACCAATAAACCATTTACCCAAGAAGCCTAACGCGACAGCAATGCCAATTGCTAGCAGATACCCGTTAACGGCGCTTAGCTCTAAACCAACATGTTTAAGGCCTTTCTTGATAGTAACCAACGACATGACGAAGCCCGCTAGTGCCATGTAAAAAGGTACGTAGCGTTTAGCATTGGCAAATGGAGAGGCGGTTTGGAATATGAGCTTGTGAGCACTCATAAAAATAAGGTAGGCGATAATACCTGATATAGCAGGCGTTACTACCCAACTACCTACGATGCCACCTACTTTATCCCATGATACAGCGTCCATACTTACGCCAGTTGCAGTAAAGCCGATGATTGCACCGATAATTGAGTGGGTTGTAGATACAGGCCACCCCAACCACGACGCTACTGCTAGCCAGATTCCAGCTGCAAGCAGTGACGAGATCATGCCTAATACAAGGTATTCAGGTATGTCTATAAAGTAGGTTGAGTCGATGATCCCTTTTCGAATAGTAGACGTTACTTCGCCACCTGCTAGGTAGGCGCCAGCAAACTCAAATATCATTGCAATGATAATGGCTTGTTTAATTGTTAAAGCTTTAGAACCTACTGACGTACCCATTGCGTTGGCAACGTCGTTTGCTCCAATACCCCATGCCATGACGAAACCAACGCCGGCGGCAAGGATTATAAGAATTAGGCCATAACTTTCAAAAAATTCCACGGATAATCGCTCCCGATCTAAACGCGATTTAGGCTGGACGCTACTTGAATAAGTAGCATGATCTCTTCGCCCCAAAGGCTAGAGAAAGAAGTTAAAGACAAATTGTGTTTTATCATAAGGTTCGATTAAATTTTGCACGATCTGTTCTTGGCTGCGGCGCATGATAACGTAATCATGTTAGAAGCCATAGCGAAAATCATCGAAAAACGATAAAAGTATGTGGAATTAATTGAATGCGATGATAAATCCACCAAATATTTCAGTTTTATGACAGATAAATTTCCCATGTATCCATATTTGAATATCAATACGCAAAATCGTACTGACCATTTGGACAGGTTTACGTCAAATCTTCTAACTTTTGCTGCATATTTTCTAGCGGCGTATGCCTTACATCGGTGCCACGAGTGAGATAGATAACATACTCACAAACATTTTTACATCTATCACCAATTCGCTCTAACGAACGCATTGCCCACAAAACATCGAGCCAATCCTGCATATCCTCGGTGCTTTTTTGCATTTCAGACGTTGTGTAAGACAACAGCCTCTTATATTCACTGTCGATGCGATTGTCCTGGTCATACACTTCTAACGCCGCCGCTTCATCCTGGCGGGCAAAAGCATCGAACGTTCCTCGCATCATGGCTGCCACTCTCTCACCAATAAGTAACATACTGCTTTTAATAGTATCTGAGCTTGGCAATTTATTGCGGGTTACTAACTTGGCAATACGCTCTATTTCGTCGCCCATTCGTTCTATATCGGTAATGGCTTTAGAAATAGTCATAATTAAACGCAAGTCGCTAGCTGTGGGGTGACGTTTCGCGATAATACGTAAGCACTCTTCGTCAATTTGAATTTCCATAGAATTAATTTTCAAATCGTTTAACACCACTTTTTCGGCCAGTGCGGCATGATTGTGCTTCACTGCTTTTAGCGTGTCTACCAACTGTTGCTCTACTTCACCTCCCATGGTTAATACCGAGTTACGCAGGTTCTCTAACTCAATATTAAACGTTCCTGAGATATGGGTATTTAATGCTACTTGTCGCATGATAATCTCTCCTGACGCTATAGCACTTGATGCGCCACAGAAAAACGAAGTTTTGTTGCGCGCTGCACAAAGTAAGTGTGGGATATATGGATGATTAGATTAACCATAGCGCCCAGTAATATAATCTTCTGTCTGCTTTTTTTCAGGCATGGTGAATAGCGTGTCACTGTCTGCATACTCTATCAATCTGCCCTGATGGAAGAAGGCCGTATAATCGCTCACACGAGACGCTTGCTGCATGTTGTGTGTCACAATAATTATGGTGCACTGCTTTTTTAGCGAATCCATAAGTTCTTCGATAAATAGGGTAGTAAGCGGATCAAGCGCCGAAGTGGGCTCATCAAGCAGCAGAATATCAGGCTTTAGCGCTAGCGCCCGCGCAATAACCAAACGCTGCTGCTGACCACCAGATAGAACATGGGCAGATTCGAACAGGCGATCTTTAACTTCATCCCACAGCGCCGCCTGTTTCAGTGCACTTTCAACGGCATCATCTAAATGACGGCGCACTTTGACGCCTTGCAGTTTCAATCCATAGCAAACGTTTTCATAAATACTCATAGGAAACGGGTTTGGCCGCTGAAACACCATGCCTACATTGGTTCTGAGACGGGACACATTTATTTTTCGACTATTGATGTTTCTGCCATCGATTATGATTTCACCGTTGTACTTACAGCCATCATACAAGTCGTTAAGGCGGTTGAAACAGCTAATAAGCGTAGATTTACCACAGCCACTTTGACCTATTAAAGCCGTTATTTTGTTTTTGGGTATTCGCATGCTGATGTCATTCAACACATGCTTATTACCAAACCACAGATTGAGGTTTCTCACCTCTACTGCGGTTTGTTCTGCACTAATGTCGTCAACGTTTAGTGTATTGTGTTCGAACAACTTCAACATGTTATCAAAACCTGTAATTATCCTGTGATATAGCGTTTGCGCAGACGTGCTCTTAGTAACACAGCCAATATATTTAAGATGAATACAACAATAAGTAAAAGTAAACAGGCTGCAAACATCATACTTGCACTTTTTCCATCAGTCTGGCTGTGGAAGGCGCCATCATATATAAGAACGCCAAGATGCATAAACTGTCTGTCTAGGTGTAAATAGGGAAATTCACCATCTATCGGTAAAGCAGGGGCAAATTTGACGGCACCAACTAACATTAGAGGAGCAACTTCTCCTGCAGCTCTCGCAATGGCGAGTATTACGCCAGTCATAATACCGGGCGATGCTATAGGTAAAACTGTGCGAACAATGGTCTCAAATTTCGTTGCGCCCAAAGCATAGCTTCCTGTTTTCAAACCTTCCGGCACCCGGCGTAAACCCTCTTCGGTCGCCACAATCACAACAGGCAGCGTTAAAATAGCCATTGTTAATGCAGCCCAAAAGATACCGGGGCTCCCCATTGTGGGTGATGGCAGTGCGTCACTGAAAAGCAGTTCGTCTATACTGCCCCCTAGCGTGTAAACGAAAAAGCCTAATCCAAATACGCCGTAAACAATAGAGGGAACACCAGCCATATTGCTTACACTCACGCGTATGGTGGTCGTCAGAGCTGAATGGGGTGCGTACTCACTCAAGTATATCGCAGCCAATACGCCAAAAGGGGTGACTATAATCGTCATTAGAAACACCATCAGTACAGTGCCAAATAGTGCCGGAAATACCCCGCCTGATGTATTAGCTTGTTTGGGAGAGTTACTGAGAAACACACCAATTTCTGAAAACACGACCTTCCATTTTTCGAACGTGCTTAGTCGACTCACAAAGTCCACGCTCTGAATATCTGACATAGGAATGACAAAAGCAGACTTATCGGCAAACGATACCCATAATTCATATTCCGCTCGCGTTGCTTCTAACGCTTCTACGCGCTTCTGATATTCAGTAAACGAGGCTACCAGCTTTTCTCTAGCGGGAGCTTCCTCATCAACCCCTCGTTTATCAAATTGTGAAAGGGCTTCGTGAATAGGCGCTAGTTTTTGCGTGTTTAGCTCTTCTATTTGCGCAGTAATCAGGGCAACTTCATCCATTACTGCGTTTATTTTTTCAAGCCCCTGAGCGGGCTTTGAGGGCACGACAATATATTCTGGAATGGCGAGCACTCGTCTTCCATCTTGAAATTTTATCTCAGCGCTTTCCGGTATTAGATCCAGACTTTCAACCTGCTCTTCGGAAAGTTGTTTCTGCGAGCCATAAGGGGCCCGGCTATCAGCATACTTTAGCCTAACGTCGCCACCCGATGGATCCTCAAAAACATTGGCAAAAACGGTGAAAGCGCTGCCGTCAGATTGTTTTCCCGTCACCATATAAATCGGCTCAGGCCAAAAATAGGCCATTCCTCGCATTCCAATAAGAATGAGCACGCTTACTAGTGCAATGAGCAACAGACTAGTAAAAAAGGCGGTTAAGCTAATGACGAAAGACTGGCGCTGAACCGCGTTTAGCCCAAACGATTGGCGACTAAGCATAATATTGTCTGCTCCTAAGTCGCTGTCGTAAAAGCTCTGCAATTGTGTTCACCATGAATGTAAACAAAAACAATATGCAGGCAGTTAAGAACAAGATTTGATAGTGGGCAGAAGTGACTTCAGCCTCGGGTAGCTCAATTGCTAGATTGGCAGTAAGTGCTCGCAAACCTTCTATTAACCCCCAGCTTGATATGGGTGTATTCCCGGTGACCATTAGTACTATCATGGTCTCGCCGAAGGCGCGACCAAACCCCAACATTATTGCTGCCACAATACCAGGCAGTGCAACGTGCAACACCACGTGCAAAAGGGTTTGCAATCGAGTGGCGCCTAGTGCAAATGAGGCAAGCTTTAAGTCTTTCGGAACCCCGTTTATAGCATCTTCGGCTAGTGAATATATGCTGGGCGATATAGCTACGCCCAACGCTAGCGCGACTACAATAGTGGTTTTGCCAATGGGGCTGTTTGACTCAGAAGCGAGTAAGGTAAAACCGTCGACGCCAATTAAAGAGAACACGATTGATGGTGCAAACTCTACACTTACAAATCCCAATACGAACACGCCCCCCAAAGCAAACATAAGTTCAGCCCCATGCCGGAATCGTTTAGGAAGATAGTCCGCCACTGGCCGCTGGACAAGCGCTACCGCGATTAGCACAAAAGGTATGACAATAAGGAAGAAAGCAAAGGAAAAGAGAAATTGCTCTGCTTTTGGTGATAGCCAGATAGCGGCAATGAAGCCAATTAACACGCTGGGAATAGCTTCTAGCAGCTCAATCGCGGGCTTGACTATATTACGCATACGACTTTTGGCAAAAAATGCCGTGTAAATTGCCGCGCCGATCGCGACGGGTATAGCAATAAGTAATGCAAGAAGAGACGCTTTGATACTGCCAATAAGAAGTGGCGTTAAGCTAAATTTAGCTTCTTGATAGTCTGATGCGCTAGTGGTTTGCCATACCGTATTCTCGGTCTCATATCCTTCATAGTGCTGAGGCTCAAAAAGCGACGCCCATGTTGTTATTCCACTTAAATGCTTTCCTTCCCATACCGACACCGTGGTGTCAGAGAACCCGTACAACTTATCGCCGTACCAAATTATATTGGCGACAGGGTGATTAAAATTTTGTACCGACACGACATCACCCGAAACACGGTTGACGAGCAGTAACCTCGCTTTGCTCGTCATTACTGCCACTATGTTAATACTGGCATGCTCTGCCACGTCTAACACTTTTTCATCAACTAGAGGAATGTGGTAGGTCGGTTCGAAGGTGAGCCCCTTTTCACTTTTGCTTATTACCCACCGAGTCAGGGTTCTAGCGTTGCTATTCACTAAAAAGAAAGTGCGGTCTTTGGCAAGTGGAAAGACAATTGGCTCATCACTCGCTAAGCCAAGGTCACCTGCTATGGGCTGTAATGTAGCGTCACCATCACGTAATCTATTGAGGAACAACCCATCGTCAAACTGAAGAAGCACGCTTTCACTACCCGGCAACAGGACAGAGCGTGCAACGTTGTTAAAACGTTTATCTATAATATTGGTTGGCCGCTGCCGATTAATCCATCTTATAAAAATGCTATTTTCACGTTGAATCGATACCACCGCCCATTTAGAAGACAGTGCAAAATCCCATTCATTCCGTCTATTCCATTCTTCCTTTGGAAGGGCAAAACTCATTATCTGGGTTTGGCCTGCCAAGGCGGAATGTGCCGATGTATCTGCGCCTTCGCTGGCGCTCATAATAAACGAACGAACAGGCAACACCCTCACTTGCGCATTTGGAGAGACGTCTACAATGTAGTTTTCGCCCATCATATTTTGCGCAGACAGCACATGACCACATGGACGAATATAGTCGTGCATACCAACTAAATTCGCTTCATCAAGCTGTTTTAACCCTAAGCGACAGCCTTGCTTTTTAACCAACAGCGGCTGACTATTTATGAAGTCACCAGCAATAATAATTCGTTCGTTTTTTGGAATTTGATATGAAGCAATAAGATGTAAACTGGGACTATATGCTAAGGGTAAAGCCTGAATAATCAGGTGAGTCACTAGAATGACAAGGGTTAGTAAAACAAGACCGCCAAAGCCCGTTACTACATAACGTGCCCGCCTATCATTGCGCAGGCGTTTTTTGTTCTTGCTGTTGCTATCGAAAGTCATGCGGTTGTTTAGTCATTCTTATTTTCGAAATTCTTCATTTTTCAGAAGAATAACCCTAAATTGCACTGGTGAGCAGTGTAAGTTTTGTTATGCTAATAGCAAGTGAAAGTTTATAGCATTACCTTCGCGCAACTTACGCGGCGCCTATGGTATTACCCTACGGAAAGACGATCAAAAGTTTTTCTCTACCAGCCCAATAAGGAGCATAAAATGCAGTCATTGGTTATAAGTATTATGGGTAAAGATAAGCCTGGTCTAGTGGATGCACTAGCTAAGTGCATATACAAACATGAAGGCAATTGGCAAGGTTCAAGCTTTGCACATATGGCGGGTATGTTTACTGGCTTCGTAGAAGTGCATGTAACGGAAGAGCACAAGCAGAATTTAATTGATGCGCTGGATGCCATAACGGATTTATCAGTACAATCGGTGGCGGTGGCTAGCGAACAAAACAATAACAATACAAAACTCACCGTCGATGTAATGGGTAACGATAAAACAGGTATCGTTCAAGAACTCACATCGGTACTTAATCAATTCAATTTGAATATTCTAACCTTTGCATCCCATTGCGAAAGTGCCCCTAATTGGGGAAGTCTCATATTTAAAGCCAAAGCAGAAATTGCAGTACCTGAAGACTTTGACGATGGTGCGTTGCAAGATGCATTAGAATCACTAGCTAACGACTTAGTTGTAGACATTTCGGCAAAGCGTTAGTGCAATCAAAAATAACTGTTACTCACTTATCAGTGATTAACAAACCAAAGCGTAGAGCTTTGAAAGGTAACGGAATCACCGCAACGCGCCTTTGTTTCTTACACAAGGTGCGTTCTGTCACAGTAGTGTCACCGACTGATGGCAGTCTTTGACCATTTTTATGAACGTGAAATGAGACATTATGGATAACGACGTTTTATATTATCCCAAAGAATTAAGCTGGCTTGCATTCAATGAACGAGTACTTCAGGAAGCAGCGGATAAAAATAACCCTGCAATAGAGCGAATTCGCTTTCTAGGCATTTACTCAAACAACCTTGATGAATTCTACCGCGTTCGCGCCGCCGACGTTAAGCGACAAATCACCATCGCACAAAATGATGGAAACGAGGAAGAAGCAGAGCGACTCATCGGCTTAATGGCGCAAATTCAGAAGAAAGTAGTACACCTTTCTGAAAAATTTGACCAAATACATAAAGAAGTTGTTAAAGCGCTTGCTCGCTACAACATCCATATTCTCAGAAAAGATGACCTTGATGACTATCAGAAACAGTGGGTTCGCAATTTTTTCGTAAACAAAGCGCTTCGCCACATAGCCCCTATTCTAATTGATAAAAAAACCGACTTGCTCAGCCGACTCAACGGCACATCGGTATACCTTTACGTTGCTCTTAGAAGGAAGGACCGCAACCCAAGGTTTGCTGTGATTCAAGTGCCGACAACTGAAATGTCGCGTTTCATGTTAATACCGCCACAAAAGAGCAAAAAGAAGAAGAGCATTATTATGCTCGATGACATGATTCAGCTCTGTATCGAAGACATTTTCCGCGGTTTCGTGAAGTTTGATGAAATCGAGGCCTTCTCGTTCAAAATGACACGTGACGCTGAATACTCGATTAACGAAGAGATTGACGAAAGCTTTGTTGAGAAGATGTCTGAAAGTATGAAGCAGCGTTTAATTGCTGAACCTGTGCGGGTAATTTACGATACCGACATGCCAGAGGATATGCAGTCTGATCTGCGCAAGCGCTTAAAAATCACCAAGCTTGATACCATGCACGCTGCTGGGCACTACCGCAACTTTAAAGACTTTATTGGCTTTCCAAATGTGGGCCGAGAGTACCTAGAACATGCACCACTTCCTGCAATAGACAGTAAAGCCTTTTCGAAATACAACACGGTATTTGATGCCATTACGGCACGGGATATTTTGCTTTATTACCCGTATCATCGCTTTTTGCACTTCACCGAGTTTTTACGCCAGGCAGCCTTCGACCCGAATGTCAAAACCATACGTATCAATATCTATCGTGTTGCGAGTAATTCGCGTATTGTAAACTCGTTGATTGACGCGGTGGACAACGGTAAGAAAGTAACGGTTGTAGTAGAACTTCGCGCGCGCTTTGATGAAGAGGCCAACATTGAATGGTCCAAGCGTATGACGGATGCGGGTATACGCGTAGTGCTCGGTGTGCCTACCCTTAAAATTCACTCTAAACTATGCATTGTGACCCGTGAAGAACGGGGAAGCTTGGTGAATTATGCGCATTTTGGTACAGGTAACTTTAACGAGAAAACCGCTAAAATTTATACCGATTACAGCTTGTTTACCCGTAATCAAGAATTGGCAGATGAAGGCGTCGCGGTATTTGATCTCATTCAATACCCTTACAGACGCTATAAATTCCAGCATCTTCAAATATCGCCACTAAATGCCAGAACTAAAATTCAGTCTCTGATTCGTCAAGAAATTCAGCATTTAAATCAGGGACAGAAGGCTCAAATTACGTTCAAAATTAACAACCTTGTTGATAAAGAACTTATCGATGATTTGTATCGCGCAAGCCAGGCTGGCGTTAAAATTCGCGGTATTGTTCGCGGTATGTGCTCACTGAATCCAGGGATAAAAGGAATAAGTGAAAACATCGAAATTATCTCTATCGTTGATAGGTTCCTTGAACACCCCCGCGTAATGATTTTTGAAGGCGGCGGCGAAAGAAAAGTGTACATTTCATCGGCCGATTGGATGACTCGGAATATGGATAACCGTATCGAAGTAGGTTGCCCTGTTTACGATAAAGGGCTTCAACAGCGCATTGTTGATATAATGGAGCTTCAATTTAAAGATACCCTTAAAGCACGAGTGATTGACAAGGATCAGAGCAACAAGTACGTTCGCAGGGGTAACCGTAAAAAACTTCGCTCTCAGATAGACATTTATGACTACTTGAAAAAGCTTGAAGACACTTTGTAGGATAGAAAATTAGTACATGACCCAGCATGAATCCGTTTTTAATGATGTGGAAACCCGTGAGGTAAGTAAAGTTGCGGCGTTAGATATTGGCTCTAACAGTTTCCACTTAGTAGTAGCTCGCATTGTTGCTGGGTCTGTGCAAATTTTGCATAGGGTTAAACAGAAGGTTCGCTTGGCCGAAGGCCTCAACGAAGACGATATTCTGTCTGAAGAGGCCATGGAGCGCGGCCTCGCCATGCTGAAAGTAGTCGCTGAGAGCCTGAAAGGTTTTGAACCTGACTCAGTGCGGATTGTCGCGACCCATACGTTGCGAAGGGCGAGAAACGCTCGCGATTTTATTAATGCAGCAAAAGACATTCTTCCCTACCCTATTGAAGTTATCTCGGGGGTAGAAGAGGCGCGACTTATATACTCAGGTGTGGCCCATACCAATCATGCAGACGGTCAGCAGTTAGTAATAGACATCGGTGGTGGTTCTACCGAGTTCGTCATTGGCGAAGGCTTCACCCCCTTACTCTGCCGTAGTCTTCAAATGGGCTGCGTTAGCTACACCAAGCGCTTCTTTTCAGATGGTGAGCTAAAGGCAAAAGCCTTTGATCGCGCAATTACCGCGGCACAACAAGAACTTGAGTTAATCGACAACAAATATCGCAGATTAGGTTGGGTTCAGTGTATCGGTACATCAGGTACCATTCGTTCACTATTTACTCTTTGTCAGCAAGACAGGCCAAATGGCCATGATATACCTGTGACGCTCAAGAGCTTGCGCAACTTGATGAAGCAGTTCATTAGTGCAGGACATATAGACAAGCTCAGCTATCCTGATTTAAGTGAAGATCGCCGCGTAGTTATCGCTGGCGGCCTCGCTATTCTTATCGCCGTATTTAAAGCGCTGGAAATTGAAGGCTTAGTCTATTCTCCAGCTGCCTTACGTGAGGGTGTTCTTTATCAAATGGAAGATGAGTTGCACCACGCAGATATTCGCGGCAGAACCGCCAGTAGTTTGGCCACCCGCTATGACGTAGATACCTCACAAGCCACCATGGTTTTGAACACAACACTTACGCTGTTTCGCGAAATTGAAAAAGTGTGGAAGCTTAAAGGCCGTGATTTTAAAAGCATGCTTGGATGGGCAGCTCTACTTCATGAAGTCGGCATGCAAATTAACTCTCGTGGCATTCAAAAACACAGTGCTTATATACTTGGCAACACGGATATGCCTGGGTTTACACAAGAACAACAGTTATTACTAGCCACATTGGTCAGGTTTCACAGAAAGAAAATTCGCATTAACGAACTGCCTTCGTTCAACTTATTTGACGATCTTGCGGTAAAACGCTTAATCGCTTTATTGCGCTTGGGCGTGTTGTTGAATATCAAACGCCAGGAAGGCTTTGTTCCAGAACTTTTAGTGAATGTGGAAAAGAGCGAACTCACCATCACCTTCCCTGAGGGGTGGCTCGACGAAAAACCGATTATCTCTGCTGATCTATTGCGAGAAAGCCATTACTGGAAAGCCCTTGATTTGAAACTCTCTATTGTTCCTAACATTGAGCAATTACATCCCACCGTGGAATAGACAAACAGCGCCTTTCACGCCCCTGCCAAAACTCCGTTATGCACATTTTATAGGCAAATATGAGTATTATTTGTCTATAAAAATCGTATACTACGCATTAGCTTTACCTTATTAAAAAAAGTCAAATCGCATTCTTATAATAGGTTCTCAATAATCGTCATGTTTCGTAGTATCTGGATTTATCTGTTGTTAATTGTAAATTCATCTGCCTATGCAACGCCTAACCATATCTACTTTCTTAGCGAAATTACGCCACCCTATTATTGGATTGACGAAAATGGTAAGGCGCAGGGCGTTAACGTAGACCTTGCGAATGCGCTTAAACCTCTGCTCCCATTTACTAGTTCTCTTGAGCACATGCCATGGGCTCGAGCTTATCAGGAGACTCACGAAAAACCAGATTTTGTGCTCTTATCATTATTAAAAACACCAAAGCGAGAAGATCAGTTTGAGTGGCTAGGCGCAGTTAATCATATGCAGGCTGCACTCATTCGGCTAAAGCGAAAAGATAATGCACATATCACATCATTGGACGATGCTAAAAACTTTCGGATAGGATCGATTAGGGGCTATGGCTCAGCATCATTTTTGCAGCAGCAAGGTTTTGAAGAAAATAGAAACTTAGCGTTGGTCACGAAACCTGCAATATTGTGGAAGCTTCTGTACATGGAACGCATCGACTTTGCTCTTGCAAATTTCGAGACAGGTAAATACGAAATAAATGACGCTGGGTTTAACCCAAACGACGTAACGAGCGAATATGTCATCAAAGCATTAGGTGCCGATCTTTTTGTTGCCACTGGTCTAAAGACTGAGCAAGACAAAGTGATTTCGATTAAAAATGCGCTCTCAATTTTAAAAGCAAATGGCGAATACGCTCGGATATTAAAAAAATGGGGCCTTGAACCGATTGAATCGACGCAATAGCCCCACCTTTTCTTAACCCCAGCAAACTAACTATTTAGCTTCAACTTGCGTGTTTTGTGACGGTACGATGTCGTACTTTTTAAACCAAGCCAGAATGTTTTCAACCTTACCAATCATTCTTGAAGGTTTTGATGCGATACCGTGAGGCGAACCTGGTACTTTTACCAGTACACTATCCACTTTTTGAAGCTTTAAAGCCTGATAAAACTGCTCAGTCTCAGACATGGGCGTGCGTTTATCCTCCACACCGGTAATCAACATGGTTGGTGTCGTTACGTTTCCTACTAGCGACAAAGGTGAGCGCTTCCAGTAATGCTCTACGTTATCCCAAGGCTTGCCAGGAAACTGAAAAGGAATTTGATAAAGACCTGAATCGGCAGTCAGTACTTTCGATAGCCAGTTAATAACAGGTTTAGCAACCACAGCGGCTTTGAATCGATTGGTGAGGCCAATGGCATAGGCTGATGCAATCCCTCCTGCTGAACCACCCGTTATAAACAGGCGCTCTGGGTCAGCTATTCCCTTTTCTATTAACGCGTCGACGCCGGACATATGATCTGAGAAGTCATACTCCGAGCTGTACTTCCCTTGAAGTAATAGCGCAAAGCGTTCACCATAACCTGTACTGCCGCGATGGTTGTCGTAAAACACCACATAGCCCTCTGCTACCATGCGCTGCAGCTCAGCAGTAAACACAGGGCCATAGGCGAGATTTGGCCCGCCGTGAATTTCCAAAATAAGTGGGTAGGTTTTCGTGCTGTCATAGTTTGGCGGCAGAATGTACCAACCTTGAATTTCTTCACCATCAATAGAAGACTGATAGACAATTTCTTTAACTTCACCCAACTGCTTGTGACCCAGCACGTCTTCATTAAGTGCTGTAAGCTGTCGCTCGCTTCGAGTAGTAACAAATAGATCCGCAGGACGATCGGTTCGTCCTTTGGTGTATGCCACTACATCACCTACCGCATGATAGGTACCAAACACGTAAGGACGACCGAGTGTAGTGCCACCTAAACCGCTAGCCACTGTTTTCACTTTGCCTGACAAAGACACCACATCAATTTGCGCTAAGCCGCGTACCGATTGCTGAAAATAGATATGCTTATTATTTTTCCAATGAAAGTTAGATACCGAGTTATCAATGTCTTTTGTTAAGTTTTGAGCATCTGTACCATCGCTCTTCATCACATACAAATAGCTATTTTTGTACATCACTTTTTCGTCATCGCGACGCGCGTAAGCAATATGCTTTCCGTCAGGCGATACTACGGGCGATGATTCGAGCCCTTTCTCGCTAGTTAGCTGCGCGATATTACCCATCATATCCACAGAGAAGATATCCCCCTCAACAGGTTCATATTCCCAATTGTCACTGCGGTTGGCAGAGAAATAAATTTTGTTGCCACTAGGAGAGAAGCTTAAACGCCCGTTGTGATGATAGTTACCTGAAGTGAGCTGTCGTGCGGTGCCTCCCTCGGCAGGAACAACAAAAATATGGGTATAAGCAGGCTCAAGAACACCGCGTCCATCGGCTTGATAACGGGCTTTAGTAATATATTGAAAGCTAGGAGACCACTTTGCACCGTCAGGCTTTTTGGGCATTTTGACGTCTAGCGGCTTTTCCTTGGCATCTACGCTCATGGTAAAGGCAATATGCTTACCGTCTGGCGACCATGTGATGTTGCTAGGACTTGAAGTGACATTAGTGACGAGTGCCGTTTGCCCTGTGTCCATCCAGCGTACGTATAGCTGAGGTTTACCTTCTTCATTAGAAAGGTAAGCCAAACGACTACCGTCTGGTGACCAGCGAATAGAATAGTAACTCTTTTTAGATGACAGTAGAGGGCGATGAGATTTGCCATCCACAGACGCTAGCCAGACGTTCGCGCGACTGCTGTCAGACATGATGTCGTTCGAGCGACGTACATAGGCGATATATTTACCGTTTGGCGATACTTGAACTTCGCTCACATATTCTAAATTGAAAATATCTTCCGATTTAAAATAGCGTTCAGAGTCGGTAGTAAGAGATTCTCTCTCATTGCTTGCAAGCGCTGTGGATGGCATAGCTAGCGTGCCTACGCTAAATAGTGCAGCCCATATAGCAAACCGCTTTTTGACTGACGGGTACCTGTGATTTCTCGTAAAAGACATATCTCACCTTAATCTATTTGTTCTTATCCGTTCTTTTTATGGGGTGATCACGTTGTAGTGATGCATTTATCGTCTCCATATTACTGAATATATTCAGCCAATAAAGATTAAACGTTGAGCGACATCGCTAGGCGATTAAGCGCAGTACACAGGGGCGTTGGCTTTGGCCGAATGGTTAGTAGCGTGATAGCGATAAAATGATAACTTCTATACAAGGCGTAAAAGGAGTGCCCATGAATAATCCACACGGCGAGTTTGAATGTAGCGTAAGCGGTCAGTTGCTGCTCTTCTCAGCGCGCGGACCGTGGAATGACGAAACCATGAGAAATGGCGTAATTAAGATGTCTTCTGACATTTCAAAATTCGAAAAGGGCACTAAATGGGCACAAGTAAGCTGCCTTTACGGTGAAAGCCTGATGCCCCCTTCCACCTTTGATATTTTTGTAAAACAAACTCGTGTAAGAAAAACCCGCGGCCTGTCGTTTCTTGCCGTGGTGATATTAGATACCGACATTATGCTCACAACTAAGCATCAGATTTCTCAGTGCTACGACGCTGCCGAGGTTCCTTATGGCTTTTACGAAACGGTAGAAGATGCTTTGGAAGCGATGACGAATAATGGCTATGATTTTGATAGTGACGAAGCTGAGCGCTTTTTTTCCCGCTTTAACTTTACGCGTTAACATTTAACACCGCATGCGTTCTGCTTTTGTCACACGTTGAGTCTGAAATTCACCGGCAGCTTTTGATAAAGGCGAAAAAAAGGAGAGCTAACGCTCTCCTTATTATTTTAAGACTGCCATCCGCCTCCCAGTGCCTGGTACAAATCGACCAGTGCGGCCATTTGCTGCTGACGGGTTTCTATAAACTCGCTACGCGCTTCCAGTGCCTCTCGCTGTGCAAGCAGCACCTCTAAATATTCACCATGAGCTGACGAAAAAAGCCTATTGGCAATATCAATCGACTGTTCGAGTGAAGCAATTTGATGACGCCTTGCTTCAGCACTTTTCTCCAAATTATCGAGCTTCGACAAACTGTTTGTTACTTCAGCTACCGCCGTTAAAACGGTCAGTTCATATTCGTAAGCCGCTTCAATTTGTTCTGCGCTGGCATTTTGGTAAACCGCTTCAATCGCCCTGCGGTTTATTAATGGCGCAAAAACATCACCAGATAAGGAATATGCCAATGACTCAGGCACATTAAACAAGTAACGACTATCAAACGCCGATAAACCTAACCCTGCTTTTAGCTCAAAAGAAGGGTAGAAGTTGGCTTTAGCTACGTCGATATTTAACTCTGCTGCTTGGAGCGTGAGTGCAGCTTGTTTTATATCCGGGCGATTGTCTAATAGCGCAGAGGGTACACCCACCTGCGGGCTTTTTAGCTCGGCGCTGAGCAACACGTTACTGTCCCTTTGAATGGGCTGTGGAGTGCGTCCTAATAACAGGTTGAGCGTGTTCTCTTTCTCTAGGATTTCCTGCTCAATCAAGTAACGCTCGCTCTCGTTTTTCTTCACTTCCGCGTTAAAGCGCGCAACGGGTAGCGATGACGCCCGCCCGTATTCTTTCAACGCATTAATAGTGTGAATAACATTACGCTGTAGCGAAATGGTTGAGTCGAGGTTCTCTAGCTTGTTATCTAGTGCCAGCAGTTCATAGTAAGTACGCGCAACTTCAGATACTAACTGGGTAACGAAAAAGTTCTTACTTTCAACCGACGCCAAATATTCAAGCGAGGCCACTTTAGACGCATCTCTCAGCTTATGCCAAACGTCAATTTCCCACGACGCATTAAGGCCTAGCTTTAGGTTTGCCAGCGGGTCAGGAAATTCTTTATCCTCCTTGATATTTAACTGCTCTTCTACTGCGCCTTCCCGGGTATATTCGCCAACCTTTTCGGTTTCAGCGGCTCCCCCCGCAGAGAGTCGAGGCAAATATTCCCCTTCTCGTGCATACACTTCATTCGACGCCATATTAATGCGTTGAATTAATATAGACACCTCTTGGTTGTTCTTAACCGCCGTTTCCACTAGCGCAGAAAGCGTAGGGTCGTTAAACCACTCACTCCATTGAATATTTGCTTGTGTACTCTGGTTAATCCCTTGACCAGCCTGAGTATCCACTTGCGAAACTTTCGCGTTAAACTGCTCTGGCAAATCCAGGTTAGGGTTTCGCGTTTCAATGGTAGGGATGGCACATGCCTGTACTAACAACGCACTACTAAGCGCTAACCACAGCGGCTTATAGGTAAATCGCTTTTTATTTGTCATCGCTTAGCACCTCATCGTTATAGTGGTAAGTTTCAGTAAGAGGGACATGATCTTCGTTTTTGATTAATGACTTACCTTCTTCAAGTTTGGCGAACAAGTAGTAAAGCCCAGGAATAACCAGCACACCAAAAATAGTGCCGAACAAAGTACCGCCTAAGGCAGAAGCACCTATAGTTCTATTTCCCACTGCGCCTGCCCCCGTTGCAATAACAAGCGGAATTAGCCCTGCCACAAACGAGAACGATGTCATTAGGATTGGGCGGAAGCGCTGTTTGGCCGCTTCAACTGCCGCGTCGGCAATTGATAAGCCCTGCTGATTTTTTTGCACTGCGTATTCCACAATAAGCACGGCATTTTTGCCGAGTAACCCAACCAGCATAACTAATCCAAGCTGAGCATAAACGTCGTTGGCCAGCCCCATACCTTTGAGAAACAGGAATGAGCCGAGAATACCGGTAGGTAGTGAAAGAATGACCGCAAAAGGTAGAAGCAGACTTTCGTATTGTGATGCCAGCACGATATATACAAACAACAATACTACGGCAAAGATAACAATGGCTTCATTGCCTCGTTTAGCCTCGTCAAATGACAGGCCTTCCCAACCTATGTCATATCCTTTTGGCAAGGTGGCAGCCGCTACTTCCTCAACTGCTTTTATCGCTTGCGCCGAGGTATACCCTGCTGCAGGCTCTGCACGAATTGCTGCCGAGGTATAAAGGTTGTAGCGTGTAATTTCATTAGGGCCTTGGGTTTTGATCAGCTTCATAAAAGCAGAGTAAGGCACCATTTCACCCTCTTCGTTTTTCACGTAGTAATCCAATAAATCGCTGGGATAACGACGATATTCCGGTGCACTTTGTGTGTACACTTTGAAGAAGTTATTAAAACGCGTGAAACCTTGCTCGTAAGTACTACCAATAAGAATATTCAAATTCTCCATGGCGGCGCCAATAGATACCCCTTTCTGCATTGCAGCTTGGTTATCTATCTCAATTTTGTATTGAGGATAATCGGCAGCATAAAAAGTAAACAAACCTTTTAGCTCATCGCGTTTGCCTAGTTCTTCCATGAAGGCTTTGTTGATTTGGTCGAACTCTTGATAGTCGGTTGTGTTGGTTTTATCGAGTAAACGGAATGATAACCCCGACGACGCGCCATAACCCGGCACAACAGGTGGTTCGAAGTATTCAATTACTGCACCTAAGTGGTGTGTTTTGGCTTCCAGTTCTTCAATAATGTCACGTACCGACTGTTCGCGATTAGCCCAATCTTCAAGGTTAATCAAGCAGGTACCTGCATTTGAACCTCGTCCTTCTGTGAGAATTTCGTAGCCAGCAAGTGAGGACACCGAGGAGACGCCTTCAACGTCCAGCGCTAAGCTTTGCAGCTCTCGCGCTACCGTATTTGTCGCTTCAAGAGTACTGCCTGGCGGTGTTTGAATGATGGCATAGATTTGCCCTTGGTCTTCACCGGGAATAAAGCCTGTAGGTAATGCCTGATTAACGCCAAAAGTACTTACCACAAAGCCCGCAAGCAGCACTATAGTAACACTGCGGCGCGTAACGATAGCTTTGACAATGCCTGTATAACGACCGGTTAACTTGTTGAAATAATAATTAAACCCGTCGATAAACTTGTTTAATGGCGTTGCCTTTCTAGTGTGTGAATGAGGGTTTTTAAGCAACATTGCACACAGTACAGGAGTCAATGAAAGAGCCACAACACACGAGATGATAATTGACGAGGACATGGTAATTGAGAACTGGCGATAGAATACACCTACCGGCCCTGTCATAAAGATGAGAGGTACGAAAACCGCCGTCATTACCAGTGTAATCGCAATAATAGCCCCCCCCATTTCACCCAGTACTTGTTGGGTAGCCATATAAGGGGTTAGGCTGCTGCTCTCTTCCATTTTTGCATGAACGGCCTCTACGATGACGATAGCGTTGTCTACCACTATCCCTATAGCCAATACCAGAGCGAATAGGGTAATAAGGTTAATGTTTACCCCTGTGGCCTGCATGCAGAAAAACGTTCCCACCAGCGAAACCGGCACAGCCAGAAGCGGGATCAGTGTTGAGCGCCAGTCTCCTAGGAAAATAAACACCACCAAAGAAACTAAAATAAAGGCCTCAAACAGGGTACGTAGTACCTGTTCAATAGAGGCATCTAGAAACTTGGAAACGTCGTAGTTAATTTCGTACTTCATACCTTCTGGGAACGTTTTCTCTAGTTCAGCCATGGTGGCTTTCACCTGAGAAATTACCTCGTTGGCACTGCTTCCATAGTTCTGCTTAAGTACTATGGCAGCGGAAGGATATCCGTCTTTGTTTGAATAGATATCGAAGAATTCACTGCTTAGCTCAACATCGGCGATGTCACCTAATTTGAGCAAGCGACCGTCGGAGTCGGCGCGAATAATGATATTTTTATATTCTTCAGGCTCGTCATAACGTCCTTCGTAGATAAGCACGTATTCTTTGGACTGAGCAGTAATGCCTGAACTTCTGCCGAGTCGTCCCGGGCGTCCAATCAAGCTTTGCTCGTCTATCGACTCCATTATCTCATCCACAGAAACATTGTAGGCACGCATGCGATCGGGCTTCAGCCAAATTCGCATGGCGTACTGTCGGCTTCCCAATATTTTTGCACTGGCAATACCGTTTACCCGCTGTATTTCAGGTATGAGGTTGATATTGGAATAGTTGTACAGAAACTTTTCATCAGCAGCTTCGTCTGTACTATAAACGTTTATGTACATCAGCATGCTAGGCTGAACGCGTTCTAACACCACCCCTTCCAGCTGTACTAACTGGGGCAGCCTGTTCATGATTTGATCAAGCCGCGTTTTCACATTAATTAACGCCTGATTCGGATCCACATCTAAATCGAAGATAACTTGAATAGTAGCTTCACCCGCGCTCGTCGCATCAGACACGATGTATTTCATGCCCGGCACACCGTTGATTGAACGCTCAATGGTAACCAGCGATGATTTCACCAGCACATCAGCACTCGAACCGGGATATGCCAGAGAAATAAGCACTCGCGGCGGAGCAATATCGGGAAACTGTGATGTGGGTAGGCTAAACACCGACAACACGCCCAAAAATATAATCATCAGCGATAGCATGATGGCCATCACTGGACGTTTAATGAAAACTCCAAACATAGCGCCCCCTTATTCTGCGTGCAGTGACAGTTCAGCTAATGTGTCGCTGGCTGAAATAAGTTCAGGCTCTATCTCATCGCCGTTCGAGACTCTTCGCAGTCCTTCAATCAAAATAGTGTCGTCAGGCGCTAGTCCGTCTGAAACCAGATAGATGTTAGGGAGTTCTGCAGCGATGTTAATGTGGCGGGTTGCTAACTTGTTCTCGCTATCCAGCACATATACAAAGCTTTGATCGAGAATTTCGAATGTGGCTTTCTGAGGAATAACTAAAGCATCCGGATAGGCAATATCCACCATGACATTACCGGTCTGCCCATGTCTTAGCAGCTGGTCTGGGTTAGGGAAAGACGCACGCATTTCAATGGTACCGGTATGATTATCAAAATCAGCTTCAATGGCATCTATAACGCCTTGATGCGCGTAAATACTGCCATCGGCAAGCTTTAATCGCACTGACGTTTGATCATTTGATGCGCTGTTCTGCGCGTATTTTAAATACTCAGATTCAGGCACATTGAAATACACCCACATTGTGCTGATATCAGACAATGTGGTGAGCAGTTCACCCTCATCAAGCAAACTTCCCGTTCGAGCTTCCAGTCGGTCCATTTTACCTGTGAACGGCGCTTTGATATCTGTGAATGCTAAGTGAGTCTTTGCCAGTTCAACTTCAGCCTGAGCTTTTTGAAGCTGTGCTTCTATGACGGCAAGTTCGTTAGGAGAAACAATGTTTTGTTCAACAAGCGACTTTGTATTTTTGTACTCCATCTCGACCGCTTTAGCCTCGGCTTCAGCGCGGTGTAGTTCAGCTTCATATACGTTCGGCATTATTTTGAACATGGGCTGACCACGTTCTACCGTTTGCCCCTCATCAACAAAGGTCGATTGAAGATAGCCTTTTTCCATAGCTTTAACTTCAATATGCTGAATGGCACGTATCTGACTGACGTACTCTTTTACCAGCGTTGTGTCTTGTACGATAGGATGAGTAACGTTGAATTGAAGTTTTTCGTGATGCGCAGCATGTTCTTCATGTCCACAACCACCTAAAAGTGCGGAAACAATGCTTACTGCAAGAAGTGCTTTTTTGCTCATAATGTAAATTCGTAATAAAAAGGCTAATCGTGACATGCCTTATAAAAAGACAGCATGCCACTAGCGCGCTTTCAGCAAATAGGTTCACCGCTGATAATTAAGCACGCAAAAACATCCAGCGAAGCGCTGGCGCGTTGTTAGGAATATCGAATTAACGTGTTTTTTAGGTAAGCAAATAGATTGCTTAGCCCAAAAAACTAAGCAATAGGCGGCGCTCGGGTTAACGGCGTTGCGTAGTTAAGGGATGTTTTGAAATGCCCACGCGGACGTGGTTTTGCGTTATCCGTGAAGAAGTCCGTATGGTAATCCAGCGCAATATTTTGTGGCGGGACGGGCTCTTCCGGTGCACTTTCCTCAGTATCAAATTCAAATGAATATTCTGAAATAGATGCATCAAAATGATGCTTGAACGTGATCGGCTTGTAATCCTGTTTAAGTCCAGTTACGCAAGTAAACAATAACGCAATGAGTGCGTATATGCTGTACTGCCTTATGTACTGAAGATTATTCACCGATGATTATTCCAGAAATTCAACGATATAAAGAAAATTGCGGCGATATGCTACACAGGCAACTGCCCTTTTACAAGAACCATCATTGCTAATAAACGCAGGCAATAACCGGTTGCACGTATTTGTTACAAACAAACTCAGAATTCCTGAGTGTGGCAGTGTACTTCATATCTTTTTACTGCAAGCAAAAACACATTTTAACGGCACGTATTTTTAAGAGGCCTTTTTGAAAGTCACAGAAAAAGAGATGTGGTTGTGATCCAACTTATAAACCGACACGTCTGCCCCAATCGCACCGCACAATGCACTCACTATTGATAGCCCTAGGCCAAAGTTGTCCTCTGATGTACGTGATGCATCCTTTTGCCACAGGGGTTCGAACATATGTCTTAAGTCACTTTCATCAATTTCAGTATGCGTTGTATTTGTCACTTCTATTTGGGCCTGCCCTGATTGCGTTTTGCCTATGTACACGCTGATCGGTTCACAATGCTTTCCATGTTCTATAGCGTTGTCTAACAAGTTGCTAAATATAGACTCCACCGCAATTCGGTTAGAGTGAATAACTACGTCGCTCCTTTCTTTCATTACCACATTAATATTATCTACCGCTTTGCTTGCAACAACTTGAGCAACGAGCTCTTCAATATTAATAAGGTCGTTTAATTGAGTCTGCTTGGCACTGTGCTTTTGGATTAACATCAAACCGGAAATGATGTTTTTCATTCGCATCCCAATGCGAAGAATCTGCGGTTTAAAATCTTTTTCGAGTCGCTCCTCTCCTGGAAACTTCATGGCAACTTCCGCCAGGTTGATAAGTTCGGAAACTGGCGTTTTAAGTTCGTGAGCAATGTCAGAGGTAAGTCTTTTTTCTCTAAGGTATAGGGCGTAGTTATCGTTTATAAAATGGTTCAAGCTACTGACGATTGGCTCTAGTTCTGAAACGTTTGTAGAGAATGCTTCGTGCTTATCTGTGGCAGTAAACCTTAGAGTTCTTATATTGTTGTTTAATGCATCAAGTGGTGCCAACGCGTAAGACACCGTGTTGCGCACGACGAACCTTACCATTAACGGAATTACAATAAGCGCCACTAAAAATGCGATATCGATAAACCAAAGAGTAAAATTCAACAGCTCAGTGGAAGTTGCATATGCTATAACCATGGGGTCGCGCTGCTCTTCGCCTCTGATGCTATAGAATGCTTCGCGGTCTTCAGAGTCAATTTGAGGCACGTATTTGGTGTGAATAATACGCCCGGAACGACCATCTGGCAGCGTAATGTCGTTAATCACCGCCTCGTTTAAACTTAAGTTTTCAAACGGCAGCTCGTCGACAGTGTACAGTGCAAGGGATTCCGACTTTTCGAAAACCTGCCCTTTGTACCACAATTGAAAGTATTCTGGAGAAGAAGAACCCTCGAACTCAGGGAAATACTCGCCAGCAAACTCAAACTCAACGCCGTCTAAATCTTCATTGACTAAGCTTTGAAGCATGCCAACTTTGGCTTTTAAACCTTGGTTAAATTCTCTTTGGACCCAGGTATCTACTCCGATATCTGCGGCGAGTAAAACGACAATCACCAGCAAAGAAATAGTGATAGAAAGGCGTCGCGTTAAGGTTTTACGTATTGACTTCATCGCCTTCCACCACGACGTAGCCAAATCCTCGCTTACTTTTAATGGGGAGTGTAGCGCCACACGCCCTTACTTTTTTTCGCGCTGAAGAGAGGTGCGCTTCAATTGCATTTTTTGAGATATGGTCATAACTACCGGAAATAAATTCACTTAATTTTTCTGATGTGACGACCTTGCCTTTGTTTAGGAACATGCACTCTACTATGCGATATTCATTCGGCGTTAAACTAATCGCCTGCTCTCCAAATAAAAAAGACTTGGCCTGAATATCCAATATCAATCCATTAATAGTAATTTGATCGTTAATACAGTTTGTTCCGCCCCGTCTCATCAAACTGAGAAGTCGCGCTGACAACTCTTCAAATGAAAAAGGCTTAGAGAGGTAATCATCGGCGCCTGCTAGTAAACCTTCTACTCTTTCTGCTGGTTCGGCTCGCGCAGACAAAATAAGTACTTTAGTCTCCATTCGTCTCTTTCTTAGCGCTTTTAAAATAGCCATTCCATCAAGCTCTGGCAGCATGCGATCTAATACAATGATGTCATAGCTACCAAGAAGCGCCATGCTCAAGCCATCAGGTCCAGTAGCCGCTAGGTCAACTGAATGGCCGAGTTTCTCTAGACCTAAGCTCAAACTATTTCTCAGAGACAATGAATCTTCTATAAGGAGTATTCTCATGTTTCATTGGTCGATTTTACTTCATCGCTAAGGTTATGATCTCAATCTTAAGATAGACTGAAGACGGGAATAATATTGAATTACATGACGATAGAAAGTACCTGTTTAGGAAGCCTTTTGTACAACTTCGCGCTATTTCTTTTTGAATAACAGATGGTTGACATAAGTGACAACCCAAGATTGTTGGTTCTAGATAAAAATTCCCATTAACGCTAATCCCAAAGTTTTGCTTAAGCTTTATTTAAGTTTTGAAAGTTATCTTGTGCTGTAAGTAGTACATGAGAGAACTGACTTTGAAATTTCTACGTTCGTTAAATTTAAACCCTTCATTAGCCAATTTTGTTTTTATAGCATCAGTCTTAATAACGCTGGTTTTCAACTTTCCTTTTATTTCAAATGTCTATCACGCTGTGTCGCCAACTACAGTAGGCCAGTGGATATTTTTTCTGTCCGTTCCATTGTTGCTTACTTTTTTAAATATCATCGCCCTTAGCCTATTAGGCGCCATTCTTTTGCCAAGATTGACGGTGGCAGTGACACTGTTAGTCAGTTCACTTCTTTTATACGGTACGGTCGCTTACGGCGTGATATTTGATAAGAGTATGATTCAAAATGTGATGGAGACCAATTCTGGTGAAGCATTTGCCTATCTAAACTCAACGCTTTTACTCTTTTTCTTCTTGTTAGGATTGGTGCCCGTTGTTGCCGTCTTTAATCAGGAAATTAATGGAAAATTAGTTGCTAAAGTTAAGCACTTACTTAAGCTCAACGTATTAGCAGTGGTTGGAATAATCGTTATCGCTGCTGGCCTTTATAAAGACTATGCTACGGTGGGTAGAAATAATAAAGATTTGGCCAAGTATATTATCCCTTATGCATTTTACGATTCTGGCTACAAATATCTCAGAGACACCTACTTTTATCCGCCACTTCCTTACAAGGTACTGGACAAGACACCTTCTATAATAAATAGAAGCAACGCTTTGTCTTCTACGACTGTACTGGTTGTTGGAGAAACAGCAAGGGCAGACAAGTTTGCCAGTAATGGCTATAGCAGAAACACCACGCCCTTTATGAACGACATAGGCGCGGTAAGTTTCAACGACGTGACCTCATGCGGGACCGCTACTGCGGTGTCAGTACCCTGTATGTTTTCTCGACTTTCAAGGCAAAGCTACGATGCCCGCATTGCTGAAAGTCAAGATAACGTTCTTGACATCATACACCGAGCTGGCGCTGATGTGACATGGATAGACAACAATAGTAGCTGCAAGGGGGTGTGCAAAAGAGTTGAAACTATTGCATATGACCCATCCCGAGACCCTAGTTTATGTGACGGTGATTTTTGCTACGATGTTTTACTCAACGAGCTTTTGAAGGACGTTTTGTCATCACCTGCGACAAGTAACAGGGTTATTGTTCTTCATATGATAGGCTCTCACGGCCCTACCTACTATCGAAGATACCCCGCTGAATTTGCCAAATTCTCTCCCGACTGCCCTAGAAGTGATATTCAAAACTGTGATTCGCAGGCGCTTATCAACACGTATGACAACACCATTGCGTACACTGACTATGTACTTGGAGAGATTGTTAATACCTTAAAAAATGTGCCAAACGCTTCCATGCTGTATCTGTCTGATCACGGTGAATCTTTGGGTGAAAAAGGACTCTATCTACATGGATTCCCTTATCAAATTGCACCGCAAGAACAGACTCACATTCCTATGCTTTTTTGGGCGTCGAAGTTTGAAGATTCAGGCTACCGAAATTGTATTAAAAACCTGGCCAACCACCCTTACTCTCAAGACAACTTGTTTGACACGTTACTTGGTTTATCAAGTGTAAAGAGTATTACTTACCAACCTACTATGGATATCTTTAAACAATGCGAAGCCTAAATGAATCAAACTGTGTGGTTAGTAACACCTCGCACTTCGACCCAAGTAACAAGCCAAAAGGCCTGCTTCGAGTATTTAAGGCTCTAAAGAATTCACTTCGAGCATTTAGCTGGCTTACTAAGAACGAAGCTGCATTTAAACAAGAACTCAGTCTAGCCGCTGTGGCATTCGTGGTTCTTGTTTTTTGGTCAATTCCTTTTCTTGAACGTGCAATTTTAATGTCTTCCATTTTTTTCATTTTATTTGCGGAAATCATCAATACGGCCATTGAAGTCACCGTCGACAGAATAGGTACAGAGTTTCATGCACTATCAGGGTTAGCAAAAGACTTAGCATCTGCAGGCGTTTTTCTATCCATCGTTATTGCCTGTGTGTTGTGGGCGGGCGTATTTTATAGCCACATATAAAAGTATTAGTGAAGACCTTAATTTCCCAGAGGCATCCCTTTAGCAAGGTTATAAAGATGAGCTTATTAAGTTGAAGGTGTCACAATACTTCAAAAGAACTCGTAACGAAAAAGAGCGCCATTAGGCGCTCTTTAGAAGTGCTGACAAAAGGGAAGATTACGCCTTAGAGGCCTGGTAAATATCTTCAATCGCTTTATCTAGCGTTTCTTCGAACTCTTCTTGAGACTGCTTTGCAGAAACGCCTTCGGTCAATGCTCGAGAGAAACTCGCGATCATGCCTTGGTTTTCTGCCAGTTTCGCGTTTGCTTCTCCGCGGCTATAGCCACCAGATAGCGCTACCACTTTAAGTACGCGAGGATGATCAACAAGCTCTTTATAGAAATTAGCTTCTGTTGGAAGCGTTAGCTTAAGCATCACTTCTTCACCTTCGCTAAGAAGGTTAAGCTGAGTTAAAATCTCTAACTTAAGTAGCGCTTCAGCTTCTGCTTTTTGCGGGCTGTGAATATCAACTTCAGGCTCGATAATTGGAACAAGGCCTGCTGCTAAAATTTGCTTACCCACTTCAAATTGCTGAGCGACAACGTCTTTAATACCTTGGTGATTGGCAAGCTTAACAACACTGCGCATCTTAGTGCCAAACACGTCTTGCGCTACTGCTTTAGCGAGCAATGCATCAAGACCAGGCATGGGCTTCATTACCTGCACGCCGTTACTTTCTTCTGCCAACCCTTTATCAACCTTTAAGAAAGGAATAACACGCTTTTTCTGCCACAAAAAGTGAGCAGTAGGCATGCCTTCAATTTCTCTATCAAGGGTGTTTTCAAATAAGATTGCGCCAAGAACGCGCTCGCCGCTAAAAGGGGTGCTGGTGATAATGCGCGTACGCATTTCATGAACAAGGTTGAACATCTCTTCATCTGAGCTATATTCAGATTCTTCGATGCCGTATAAGCGTAACGCTTTAGGGGTACTACCGCCGCTTTGATCTAACGCTGCAATAAAACCGGTTTGTGTTTTCAGTTTATCCAGCATTGCCTGCTGAGCTTGTGATGCCATTGCAACACTCCTTTTGTATATTACTGCCTTAATAGACAGGTGTAGGGTTTATTGTTATACCAATTCTATTAAAGATCTGTTTGTCTCAGACGCGGCATGCCAGCACCTTTAATAAACACATCTGTAATAAAATTGGTATTTATGCCAGCGGACGTCACTGTTTCGCTGGGGTAATCGTTTCCGATCATAGGGTCACGCTCAAAAATGCTGTTACTGAGCGTGACACATAATGGGGCAACATTTGCACTAGGCCTTAGCTATCGAGAGCTTGTACGCACTGCGTTTCTACGCAGCGCTTAGGCTTATTTATTTTTTTCTTCTAGTACTGCTACCGCTGGTAGTGTTTTACCTTCCAAGAATTCTAGGAACGCGCCACCACCTGTTGAAATATAAGAAACCTTATCGGCAATTCCGTATTTATCAACTGCTGCTAGTGTATCACCACCACCTGCGATTGAGAATGCGTCGCTTGCCGCAATAGCTTCGGACAGCGCTTTCGTACCGGCACTGAACTGCTCAAATTCAAATACGCCTACAGGACCATTCCATACGATAGTTCCTGCGTTTTTAATAATGTCTTCTAACGCCTTAGATGAGTCTGGGCCGATATCAAAAATCATATCGTCGTCAGCAACGTCACTCACTACTTTTAGCGTAGCTTCGGTGTTCTCATCAAACGCTTTACCCACTACAACATCTGTTGGCACTGGAATATTACCGCCATTCGCCTGCGCTTCATTCATCAACTGCGTGGCTTGCTCGGTTAAATCCATTTCTACCAGAGACTTACCTACATTGTGGCCCTGTGCCGCAATAAAGGTATTTGCGATACCACCGCCAACAATTAGCTGGTCTACTTTTTCAGCAAGCGTTTTAAGTACGGTAAGCTTGGTTGATACTTTAGAGCCACCCACTATGGCAACCATTGGGCGCTTAGGGTTATCCAGCGCTTTGCCCAGTGCGTCTAATTCTGCAGCAAGTAATGGGCCAGCGCAGGCTTTCGGAGCGAATTTAGCAACGCCATGAGTAGACGCTTGTGCGCGGTGCGCAGTACCAAATGCATCCATAACAAAAATATCGCAAAGTGCTGCGTACTGCTTCGCTAGCGTTTCGTCATCTTTCTTTTCGCCGTTGTTAAAACGTACGTTTTCAAGAATAACCAATTCGCCATCAGCAAGCTCAACACCGTCTAGGTAGTCTTTAACTAGCTTCACAGGAACGTCTAACGCATCGTTAAGGTAATCAACAACAGGTTGAAGAGAGAATTCGCCCGCAGGCTCGCCTTCAGTAGGGCGACCAAGGTGAGACATCACCATCACTGCCGCACCAGCGTCTAGGGCTGCTTTAATAGTAGGAATTGATGCTTTGATACGGGCATCTGAGGTTACTTTGCCGTCTTTTACCGGCACGTTTAAATCTTGTCTAATTAATACGCGCTGACCTTTTAAAGCCATATCGCTCATGCTTGGAATTGCCATCGTCTTTCCTATGTTAATTTAAATTCAGTAGAGCGTGACTTAACGATAAAACACACTCAAATTAACTGTGAAAGCTGCGCGAGCTGGTGCCACCAGCCCTGGCAGCATCAATGCGTTATTTTGCGTCGAACATCACTTTTGCTGTGTCGAGCATACGGTTTGCAAAACCCCATTCGTTGTCACACCACACCAGTGTTTTTACTAGCTGCTTGTGACTGACTCTTGTTTGTGTGCCATCTACAATACACGAGTGTGGGTCGTGATTGAAATCTACCGACACCAATGGCTCTTCAGTGTAATCCAAAATACCCTGTAAACGCCCCGCTTTTGCATTGCGAAGGGCTTGGTTCACTTGTTCAATCGTTACCTTAGACTGAAGCGTTACGCTTAAATCCATGGCAGTAACATTGATGGTGGGCACCCGAACCGCAATGGCTTCGAACTTACCCGCAAACTTAGGCAGAATGCGCTCTATACCAGCAGCAAGGCGTGTATCAACGGGAATAATCGACTGACTTGCAGCACGGGTTCTGCGCAAATCTTCGTGATAGGCGTCGATAACCTGTTGGTCATGCATAGAGGCATGGATGGTTGTGATCGTGCCGCTTTCAACACCAAACGCAGCGTCTAATGCTTGGATGACAGGAACAATGCAGTTTGTGGTACAAGAGCCGTTAGAGACTAATTTTTGTTCACTGGTCAACGTGTCTTCGTTAGTACCAAAAATGACCGTATTGTCTAAATCTGGTGAACCGGGTGATGAGAAAAGCACCTTGCCAGCGCCTGCATCTAAATGGGCTTGTCCCGATGCTCTGTCATCAAACTTACCGGTACACTCAAGCACTATATCAACGCCTAATTCTTTCCACGGCAGGTCTTTGATATCACTTATCGCGAGCAGTGTAATATCGTCGCCTGCCACATTAAGCGTGTTATTTTCTAAGGCCACATCAAAACGGAACCGCCCGTGGGCGGTATCGTATTTAAGTAGATGTGCTATGCCTTCGGGTTTTGCAATGTCGTTAATGGCCACCACGTTAAACTCGTTGTTGCGCCCACTTTCATACAGCGCGCGCAACACGTTGCGACCAATACGACCAAACCCATTTATGGCAATGTTTACCATAGGCTTATCTATTACCTCTTACAGAGACAGTGCAGCCTCTACTACAGCGTCAGTGGTAATATTGAAGTGCTTAAACAAGTCGCCCGCAGGTGCAGATTCACCAAAGGTGTCCATGCCTACGATAGCGCCATTAAAGCCAACGTACTTGTACCAGCTGTCTTTTGACAAGGCTTCAACCGCTACGCGCTTCACAACACTAGACGGCAGTACACTTTCACGGTAGTCAGCAGACTGACGGTCGAAAACGTCAGTAGATGGCATAGACACTACGCGAACAGCTTTGCCTTGCTCGGTTAGCTTCGCTGCGGCTTCAACGGCTAGCTGAACCTCAGAACCGGTACCAATAAGAATAAGCTCTGGCGTACCTTCGCAGTCTTTAAGTACGTAACCGCCTTTCGCGATATCAGCAACTTGTTGAGCCGTTCTTTCTTGCTGCGCTAAGCCTTGACGCGTGAAGATCAGCGTTGTTGGGCCGTCAGTGCGCTCAATAGCAGACTTCCACGACACAGCGGACTCAACCTGATCACAAGGACGCCAGTTATCAAGGTTAGGCGTTGCTCGTAGCGCAACTACCTGCTCTACTGGCTGATGCGTTGGCCCGTCTTCACCTAGACCAATTGAATCGTGGGTGTAAACGAAAATCGCAGGTTGCTTCATTAGTGCGGCCATACGTACCGCATTACGTGCATATTCCATAAACATTAGGAAGGTTGCACCGTATGCCTTAAAGCCTCCGTGAAGGGCAATACCATTCATCATGGCCGACATACCAAATTCACGTACACCGTAATAAATGTAGTTACCTGATGCATCGTTTGCTTCAACGCCCTTGCTACCTTCCCAAATGGTAAGGTTAGAACCTGCTAGGTCGGCAGAGCCGCCTAATAGCTCAGGAAGCAACGGACCAAACGCGTTTAATGCATTTTGCGACGCTTTACGTGACGCGATATTTTGTGGGTTAGCTTGAAGTTCAGCGATGATAGCGTCTGCTTTGTCGCTGAAATCTGCTGGCAGTTCGCCATTTACACGGCGTTTGAATTCTGCTGCAAGCTCTGGGTAGGCGGCTTCGTATGCTGCGAAAGCATCATTCCACGCGCTTTCCGCTTTTGAGCCTTTCTCTTTGCCATCCCAACCAGCGTAAATATCGTCTGGAATTTCGAACGCGCCATGGCTCCAGCCAAGCTTCTCGCGAGTAGCGACAATTTCGTCCTCACCTAGTGGTGCACCGTGACAAGACTCAGTACCTTCTTTATTGGGCGAACCGAAACCAATGGTGGTTTTACAACAAATAAGCGTAGGCTGCGCCGTATTCGCTCGTGCCTTCTCAATGGCAGCTTTTACTTGCTCAGCATCGTGACCGTCAACACCATCGATCACTTCCCAGCCGTAGCTCTTGAAGCGTGCTGGTGTATCGTCAGTGAACCAACCTTCCACTTCACCGTCAATTGAAATGCCGTTGTCATCCCAAAACGCGATAAGCTTACCAAGGCCTAGTGTACCGGCGAGTGAACATGTCTCGTGTGAGATACCTTCCATCAAGCAGCCGTCGCCTAAGAATGCGTAGGTGTGATGGTCAACAATGTTATGACCGTCGCGGTTAAATTGTGCCGCTAGTACTTTTTCAGCAAGCGCCATACCTACAGCATTACTAATACCTTGGCCAAGTGGACCTGTGGTGGTTTCAACACCTGGTGCATAGCCATATTCTGGGTGCCCTGGTGTTTTAGAGTGTAGCTGGCGGAAGTTTTTTAGTTCTTCAATTGGCAGTTCGTAGCCTGAAAGATGAAGTAGAGAATACAACAGCATCGAGCCGTGACCATTTGAAAGTACAAAGCGATCGCGGTTAGCCCAAGACGGGTTAGCAGGATTGTGAGATAGGAAATCACCCCATAGTACCTGTGCAATATCAGCCATCCCCATAGGGGCGCCTGGGTGACCTGATTTAGCTTGTTGAACAGCATCCATGCTTAGTGCACGGATAGCATTGGCGAGTTCACGACGAGAGGGCATGTTGTCTCCTGATTTATTTTGTATCTTTTGTTTCGTATCACAGCGGGCTAGCTGAGCTAGACGAGCGTAGAGATATGGCGTTTGCTCTACTTCTTTATACGATTGAATGTGGCGTTATTCTTACCTATGCCACCTAACAGTTCAATGAGTTTTCATTGCCAATAGCGAAAGTAATAGTAAAAAATGGTCTATACGCTCACCGATGCGTATTAGCACGGTAATGAAAACCCTCTTATCTTTGCCTAAGTCTTTTTATTCTATAGAAATAACCCTGATACTGATCGGGTTTTGTCAACATTTCGTAACAAAGAGACTTTTAGACGTCTAGAAGTAAAGACTGGTATTTATAACTTGTTTTAGTACAATATACGACTATTTTGATAATTTAACGCTTACGGAGCATTTATGGCCACGCATTTATTCACATCCGAGTCAGTGTCTGAAGGACATCCGGACAAAATTGCTGATCAGATCTCAGATGCGGTTCTTGACGCAATTTTAGAGCAAGATCCTCGCGCTCGGGTGGCCTGCGAAACGTATGTAAAAACCGGTATGGTTTTAGTAGGTGGTGAAGTCACTACCTCAGCTTGGGTAGATATTGAAGAACTTACCCGAAAGACAGTAAAAGAGATTGGCTATACGCATTCTGACATGGGCTTCGACGCCGATTCATGTGCTGTATTAAATGCTATTGGTAAACAGTCTCCTGACATCAACCAAGGCGTTGACCGCGAAAGCTTAGAAGAGCAAGGTGCAGGTGACCAAGGCCTAATGTTTGGCTATGCAAGCGATGAAACTGACGTATTAATGCCAGCGCCAATTACTTACTCTCACCGCCTTGTACAAAAGCAAGCTGAAGTACGTAAGTCTGGCAAGCTCGACTGGCTTCGCCCAGATGCGAAAAGCCAGATTACTTTCAAGTATGAAAACAATAAGCCGGTTGGCATTGATGCCGTTGTACTTTCAACTCAGCACTGTGATTCAGTAAGCACTGAAACCGTTCGCGAAGCGGTAATGGAAGAAATCATTAAGCCAGTACTTCCCAGCGAGTGGATTGACACAAATACACGCTTTCACATCAACCCAACGGGTCGATTCGTAATCGGTGGTCCAATGGGTGACTGCGGCTTAACAGGTCGTAAAATTATCGTAGATACATACGGCGGTATGGCTAGACACGGCGGCGGCGCGTTCTCAGGTAAAGATCCATCAAAGGTAGACCGCAGCGCAGCATACGCGGGCCGTTATGTTGCTAAGAACATTGTTGCCGCGGGCCTTGCTAAGCGCTGTGAAATTCAAGTGTCTTATGCCATTGGTGTTGCAGAGCCAACGTCTATCAGCATCGATACCTTTGGAACTGGCGTTGTTGATGAGAAAACACTCGTTGCACTAGTACGCGAACACTTTGATTTACGCCCGTATGGTCTTATTCAAATGCTTGACCTAGAGCGCCCTATTTACCGCCCAACTGCTGCGTACGGTCACTTTGGTCGTGATGAATTCCCATGGGAAGCAACAGATAAAACGGAAGCACTTAAAGCCTCTGTTTAAAAATAAAGGGCCTACAGCTCTGTTGAAGCGCCGCCGAATGATACTTTCAATCGGCGGCGTTTTTATATAAGTAGCGTTACCGAAGGTGCAGAATAAAAAATCACGCTTTCTGTTTTCAAGCCCCAGCATTTAGCCTATGATTAAAAAATGTTCGTTTGTTTATTGATACCACCGCTTGTCGATAACGTTCTACGCATGCAGTGACAATTTACACTTAGGTTCTTCTATGAATGTCGTTACCGGTATTTCTTCCGTTTTATGCATTGCATTAGCATTGATAATAATGCCGGTATCAGCACAAACATCTGACGCCCACTTCAACCCCATTCAATTTAAAAGTAAAAAACTTGCACGATGGCAGCTTAACAGTATGTATCGCGTTCAATCGATTACTGAAACGCATTATTATGACAGCAGTTTTACCTACCCTGCCGGTTCCCAGGGAATGATTAGCGCCAGTCGACGCTTCGACACTTGGGTTCCACAAAAACTTTATGCTACCTATAAGACTAACAATACGGCTTTCCAACATTATGCTGAGTGGCTCTATCTGCCCCATGACGAGGGTACGTTTACTCGTTTGGGCTGGCTTCTTGGCGGTGGGGATGGTTTAAACATGGCTGTTGAAATCGAACACCGGCAGGTGGGTGAAGAGGAAAATATGGCGCTATCACTTGGTGTCAATTATCTCTTTTAAACCACGGATTATGTTCTAGTAAGTTCTAGGGTTTTTGCATAGGTTTGCTGAATTATCATTGCGTCTGAACTCGCTCTATGTCGCTTAACATCAAACTCAGCATTTAAATTATTTTTCACTTCGTGCCACTTTTCCATTTGCGCCTCGCTCAAAATATAGTCAAGCGCTCGACATGTGAAAGACATCTCTACCTGAGCAGCAGCGAACAATTTAATCAGCCACGGGTTATCTACTACCCAGCCATCGCTATAAACAACCGTATTCCCTAAGAAATTGTTTAATTCCATACAAACGGTTAACGGCTCTTCCCCCCTCGCTTGCAGCATCTGCTGTGATATACCATGCAGCGACTCAGCCTCTTTGTCCCAATGTACCCAAGAGGCGAAAGGTCTGAGTAATTTGCACCACTTTGCACCATCATAGCGCACTATACCAATTTCAATGGGATAACTTGCTGCACCAAAACCGCTTGCTTCAATATCGATTATTGTTGGCAGGGTTATTTTTCGCACTCGAACTCCAAACTACCGTTTATCACTGCTTGCAACACTGTCAAACATTTTTATTTATGCCGGCAAAAAATACACTGGGCGTATTATTACCACTTAACTTCTTTACGCACCTGCATTGTTAACAAAGAGATAACATAATACTAATAAGCATTAATAGTAGAATCATGCCACATTTACCCTCTTAACGTTTCAATACAGAGTTGGTGCTGTTTTATCGGTTTATCCGCCACACTAAATTTATACTAAAGAATAATACGATTCCGAAAAAAGTAAGAGCGCATTGCTATACACTTTTGAGGTAATGATTTGAGTATTATTTTTATGCGTTCAAAACTTCTTATTTCGGCATTCTTTTGCCTTTCATCTCTGTTAATTTCATGTCGCGCTTTCGCGTCAGCAGAGCCTTTAGTGATTGGTATTGATGCTGACTTATCTGCAGTTGCTGTGGAAGGAGGATTAGCTATCACGCGAGGCGTCGAACTCGCTGTTGATGAAATAAATGCTGCGGGCGGCATTCTCGGTCGCGAAATAAAAATAGTAGCCAAAGACCACCGTGGAAATCCGTCTCGTGGCGTATTCAACATTCAACAATTTGCTGAGATGCCTAACCTACTTGCCGTTGTCAGTGGGGTCCACACGCCCGTTGTGCTTGCTGAAATAGATATTTTACACAGCGAAAACATATTGATGTTAGTACCTTGGGCTGCCGGCACTCCCATTGTAGATAATGGGTATGAACCCAATAATGTTTTTCGCGTTTCCGTTCGGGACGCTGAAGCTGCCATCGTGCTCATTGATCACGCAAAGCAAAAAGGTCTATCGAAGGTAGCACTCGTCCTAGAGCGCACTGGATGGGGCCGCTCTAATCTCGAATCACTCAATCAGGCAGCAAGTGAAAACGGGGTCACAATTACCTCTGTCCATTGGATAAACTGGCAACAAAAAGACTTTTCAGAAGACATTGCAGCCATAAAGGCGAGTGATGCCGAGGGCATTATTTTAGTTACCAATGTGCCCGAAGGGGCTGTTGTAGTTGATGAAATGGCGAAGCAAAATGTGGCTTCTCTACCTGTAATATCACATTGGGGCATAGCATCAGGGCAGTTTTTTTCGGCTTTGGTGAACCCAATGGGCAATTACGATATTTCGGTGCTCCAAACGTTCCATTTTAGTCATCAGAAAAATAGCAAAGCCAAAAAGCTTTTAGATGCTTACTACGATAAATTCGGCCTTGTCGACATTCACGCTATTGATGGCGTTACCGGATTAGCTCATGCCTATGATTTAATTCATTTAATTGCCGCGGCTGCCGATAAAGCTGATAGTATAGAAACTGATAAATTGCGACATGCTCTTGAGTCACTGGAAAATATCGAGGGCGCAGTAAAGAACTATAATGTTCCTTTTACTGCAACCAGGCATGATGCGTTATGGTCAAAGGATTATTTTATGACTAAATATAATGAGAAAGGTCAATTGGTAACGGTAGGCCAAAAATAATGCTGAATGAGCCTACGAGGTTACGCTCGCTTCTCCTTTCAAGCATGATCCCACGACTGGCATTGTTTATAACAGTGCTATCGATTGCCTTATTTGGGCTCTCTTTTCATTTTATTGTAAAACAAACCAATAAACTTCAACAGCAATCGGTAGATGGCCTTGAGCAAGACATTAACTACATCGTTAATGACACCACTAGACAACTCGCAGACTTAGCGGCGAATGATATTATCATTAATGCTCTGGTAGACCTCGAGCAGCGAGATAACTACCTCCCCATGTTCTTTCGCTCTTTAAATTTAACCCAGGCTGAGAGCGTGGAGTTTGCGCTTTTTGATTTTGCCGGAAAAAGAATTATCGACAAAAACTGGAATGCAACACTGCCAGAGTCTTTGAGCAACGCCTGGCGACAGCAAACATTAGGCTCGTCAAACACCTTTTCCTCAGTATCAAAGTACGGCGTGTTAATTAGTGTGCCTGTTTTACTACAAGGAGTGGCTGAAGGCGCGCTGGTAATGTACGTAGATAGTTTACAGTCTCTCTTGGCTCCCTACCCGCGCCTAACCAACCAGCTTGTTACCGACAAAGAAGGTAACGTCTTGTTCAGCAGCGAACCCACGTTAATTGCGCCTGGAATAAATTTTTCTAACTTCGACACCAAAGGTTATGCAATAAAACAAGCGAGTTGGGCAAACCTCAACCTTTACAGCGTAAAACCCACGATTACGGCTTACAGAGAGCTCGCTTGGACAGGCATTGTCTTAGTCACCATGATTGCCGGCTTTGTATTCATCATTCTGCACATGGTATCTATGACAGGTGCACTAGCGGAAAGAACACTTTCTCAACTCTACCAAGGAATTAAAAACACGCTCAATAGCGAAGATAAGAAACCTCTTGTAGAAGAAAAACAAGTTGAGGCTAAAGAGCTCGCCGATATTCGCGATGCTTTTGATAAGCTTATATGGGACTTAACCGAAGTATCGTTATCTAACGAGCAGTTTTCTAACGTTATAGAATCAATGGGCGACATGCTTGTTGTTGTCGATCAAAATAACGACATATTACTTTCTAATAAACGATTTGATGATTTTTGCGATAGTCAATACGGCGATAAAAAAAGCATTCTGAAATCGATTACTCACAAACTTGCATCCGTTCAAAATAAAGAGCTTAGACACTTTTCGGTTAAGGAAGGAAAAGAGCTTTATATCCAATGGACCAAAACGTCACTTTGGGATGCTAACGGCAACATCCGGGGTGATATCTTTGTTGGCAGTGATGAGACAGAACAACGCTCTCTTGAAAGTCACGTCAAAGTACTCACTCACGCCATGGATGAAGCTACTGTTTCTATTATCATTTCTGACATAAAACGAATTGGACAGCCTGTTATTTATGTCAATAATGCCTTTGAAGCCTTAACAGGGTTTACGCGCGATGAAATCATAGGAAAAAATTGTCGAGTTTTACAAAGCAATGAGACTAATTCAGAAGCCATCAATGACATTCGAAATGCTATTGCCACTCGTGAGCCTATTGAAACTACCGTCCTTAATTCCAAAAAGGACGGTTCGCGCTTCTATAATCGTTTAAATCTTACCCCCGTTAAAATAAACGGGGAAGTAACTCACTATATTGGTTTCCAGCAAGATGTAACACAGCAGCGGCAAACCGAAAAATATCTTGAAGAAGCACGGGAAAAAGCGGAAGAGTCTGCTCGCCTTAAATCTAGCTTCCTAGCGAGTATGAGCCATGAAATTAGAACACCTATACACGGCATTTCCGGTGTTCTTCAATTGCTAGCAGGTTCAGAGTTAAGTGAAGAGCAAAAGCACTACTTGTCCCTTGCCAAATTTAGCATTCAAGGTTTGCTTCATATCGTAAACGACATTTTGGATTTCTCTAAAATCGAAGCTGGCCAATTGCAAATAGAAAGCAGCCCCTTTGACATACTCGAGTCACTTGAAAACTTGCAAAGCCAATACGCTATTCTGTGTCAGGAAAAAGGGTTAGCGCTGCATTTTCACTTCGATCTTCAAGGGTTTCATGTAGTTCAAGGCGATGATGTTCGCTTCCGACAAATCCTGTCCAACTTACTTGGCAATGCGGTGAAATTTACCGATGAAGGCCACATTGAAGTGACGACAAGTATTAAGCAAAATGCTGATGACACACTTAGTCTCTTGTGCAGTGTAAAAGACACTGGCATTGGTATTGCTCAAGATAAACAAAGCACAATCTTTGATGTTTTTACGCAAGAAGACTTAACTACAACCAGAAAATTCGGCGGAACCGGTCTTGGCCTCTCTATCAGCAAACAGCTTTGTGAGCTCATGGGCGGTGAAATAAAGCTCGATAGCGTTAAGGGGCATGGCAGCACCTTTTCATTTACAGTAAAACTAGAAAAAGCTGACGAAGACCTACTTAAGCCATCTTCCCTCCCATTAACAGCGAAACGAACAAAAGGTAAGAAACATAAAGTACTTATTGTTGAGGACAATGACATAAACCAAGTTATCGTTAAGCAGCATCTGACCGGCCATACTACCCTAAGTGCCAAATCAGGGCTTGAAGCGCTGGAAGCACTTTCTAAAATGAAGGTGACGTTTGATGTTATTTTAATGGACTGTCAAATGCCTGAAATGGACGGTTTTGAGGCAACCAAGCGTATTCGAAGTGGCGAGGCGGGCGCAAGATATGTAGATATCCCTATTATCGCCTTAACCGCAAATGCGATGAAAGGCGATAAAGAACGCTGTGTTAGCGCTGGAATGGATGACTACTTAAGTAAACCTTTTGACGCCGAGGATCTCATAGAGAAAGTTGAATACTGGGCAAGTACTGAAAAATCGCTGACCGTGTACTCTGACTTTTCATTGTAAATGGCGCTATTTTCTTCGAGTTTTAATAGGGCCTATGCTGCGGCCCGCCCTAGTCTTTACTGTTGCTCGTCTGATAGCTTTTTAAAGTAGCATCCACGAGACTATGTAGTTGCCTTGTGACGAGCCCCTTCGAAAGCAGAGGGAAGCTTTATCGACTGAATGAGAAGACAGAAACACACGAGCGTCATTCCTACCCATCCCACCGGCTTGAACACTTCACCAATTAAGAAGACTGCAAAAAGTGTAGCAACTAATGGCTCAATCAGCGTGATAAGCGTGGCTTTACTGGCTTCGGTAGTACGAAGGCCATAGCCAAATAGTAAATAACCAAGAAACATAGGTACCACTGCCATATACAGTGAAACACTAGTGTGGACAGTGTTTGCAAACAAATTTTGACCGGTAAACCACAGAGAAGGCAGCAGAACAAGTGCTGCACAACCAAAGAGACCTGCCATCGCTGATTGGGAGTTTGCACCCGCGTCAATGTGTTGTTTCGCAGCCCATGAATACCCTGCGTAGGTTAAACCTGCAGTTAAACCTAACATAACGCCTAACACTTGGTCATGCTGCGATGCTGCTAACGTCAGCATACTTTGTGACTTACCCATTGCTAACAACCCAATGCCCATCGCACCGAATACAAAACTAATAAACCACTTTAAAGACACGGGCTTTTTACTTAGAACGTACTCCAATAGGGCAGCGAAAAGAGGCGCGCTAGCAATAGATACTACTGTACCTATAGCTACGCCAGACAGGCGCATTGAACTGTAGAAGGCGAGCGGATAGATGGCAACACAAGCACTACCAAACAAAAAAGTAAGGGGTTTCAAAAATAGAATTCGCGTATCCTTAAACAAGGATTTACGAGCACTCACGCACAGCAGAACACCGCCGATACCCATCGCAAATGCGCCTATAGCCAGGGGGCTGATTTCAGGTGCAAACTGAGCGGCGGTACCAGTAGTTCCCCACAAGAAACTTGCCATCACAATCGCAAAACTACCTTTCAATGCATGGCTTATGCTCGCCGTTTTTTCCACTTTACCTTCCTTACCTTTTTCCAACCTTGATATACGACCTAGGTTTTTAAGGATATCCGTCATTAGCCTTTTTCAAAAGGTACATCGCCCTTAGAAGACACAACCCATCTTAACAGGATTATACTGAAGTTTTTCCTATCGTATTTACCTACGATTTAGTAGAGCCTTTATTCTCGTCAAACAGTGCGTATTTCCAAGGTGCTTAGTTGTATATGGGCAATCGTATTACCCAGCCTAGTGACAAAACTGCAGGCGCAGGTATTTTCACATCAGGTCTTCCGATATTTTTTCAGTAACGAAGGATAATGTATCTTTGCTTGAAGGAGTATGCCTTCAGGTAGAGGCTTCACCTAAACGTCAAAAAAGCGCGTCATAAGGCTTATTTAGAAAAGAGTGGAGTTGGCCGTAAGCCGGGTTCTGTCGTGGGCAACCATTCCTCTAGATCAGCAATCGCTCACTGATTCAAGCAACCTACCCGATCCCCATGCGGGCCACACGTTGAGGGATCCTATTTGGTCTTGCTCCGGGTGGAGTTTACCTTGCCACACTCTGTTACCAGAGGTGCGGTGCGCTCTTACCGCACCCTTTCACCCTTACCGGCATGTAAACATGCTTAGGCGGTCTTCTCTCTGCTGCACTTGTCGTCGGCTCGCGCCGCCCAGACGTTATCTGGCACCCTGCCCTTTGGAGCCCGGACTTTCCTCCCCTTTCTTACGAAAGCGGCGATTGCCTGG